>MHCFR05601__coassemble_608_pt1 | contig 122118 bp, 108 predicted proteins | sample MHCFR05601__metabat2_low_PE_030 | metagenome-assembled genome bin MHCFR05601
AATCTGCATCAAATAAAACCACGACGAATCAAATCATCTATACAAAAAAGTTTAGAAATGGATTTAACTCGGCGAGTGGGAATGATTTCAGAGACCCAGAAAAGCCTGATATGACTGGGTTTTTGAGGAGTTAAAGCCCTCCGTGGCAACGACAGGGCAACACTTTTGAATGATTCATCAAAAGAGAGCCAACTGATTCGGATTCGTCAGTTGGCTCTCTTTTTCTTTTGCAAAGGGGAAATTTGATGTTTTGAGGTAACGCTACCATCGTTCAAGTGGATCTCAGAAATTCAAGGCAACAATGCCGTCGCTGCGGGGGAGGGCAGGGGAGGCCACGGCGCCTGCGCTGCGGCCTGCAATCGGGCGGAGAGGCTCAGAAGGTGGCGCTGAAACGCTTCCAGCCATCAGCAAACCAGTCCGCCGCGGCGTGTGCGAGGCCAGTCCACTGCAGTCTCTGACGGTACGCCTCCTCCATGTGGCCGCAGGCCATGGCCATCCAGCCGGCTTCTCCGGTGTAAAGGGGATACGCGCGTCCTGCCTGCGTCACTCCGTCCCGGTACTGATCCATGTATACGGTCAGACGTGTCTCATCCTGCATGATGGCCGCCGCATAGCCGATTGCGCACCAGTAGAACGAGTTGATATCCCGGCGCTGGTGCTCCAGACGCTCCCAACTCCATGTCCGGCAGAACTGATCGTACAGCTGCGCGGCGCGCTCGGAATCGGGCGACAATACGCCAAAACAAAGGGGGAACAGCTGGCACACGCCGTCCGGATAGAAGCTCGTCCAGCCATCGAAATCGAGCAGATCGCCCTCAAACAGGCCGACCTCATAGTGCCCCCCGGTATGATTCCACAGCAGCAGATCCATTGCCTCCCGCAGCTGCAGCGCCATCGTACGGACCTGCTCCAGCTGACCCGACGGATCCATGCGCTCAAGGATGCGCGCGGCGGCGCACAGGCCGGCGTACACTTCCGAGTTGTCCATCAGGTACTGCACGGGATATTCGGATTTGGCATAGGATAGACCGTTGGGGCCGATGGTGTTCAGCAGGGCCTCCAGGACGAGCAGTATATCCTCCGTGCGGCTGAACAGAAGCTCGTCACTCACCGCCTGGGCATAGCGATCCACCAGCAGCAGGAACATCGCTGCATATGAATCCACAGAGTCGTAGGTTTGCAGGCTCTCCTCGCGCAAAGACGCGCCTTCGCGAATCACGCGGCAGTCAGAGACGGTGCCCCGGCCGTTCTGAAGGTCCTGTGCCGAAGTGTTCAGGTGGTTCAGATACCACTGCTGGTATCGGAGCGCACCCTCGGCATGCTCCTCCGTCACGGTGCCGGACAGCAGGCCCAGCGCAGCGATGGTGGAGAAATAGGGGAAGACCGTCTGCTCTTCCCGGTATTCCTCCGGATCCCACTGGCGATAGAGGATCAGGCCTTCATCCGTTTGACAGCTGAGAATCCAGTCCTTTTCCGTCCCGGCAAACGTGCGATATGCCTCCGCCGTGCGCTCCCATTGGACCATCTTCCCATGTACATACAGCCATCCCGCCGCCAGGGCGCACAACACAAGCAGGCCTATCACCCACTTGACCGGCGAGCGGCGCCTGCGACGAACCCGCTTACGCCTGCGCATGCAGTTCCCTCTCCAGAATATCGACAATCTGCCGGCTGGCGGTGCCGTCGCCGTAGGGATTCTTGGCCTGGGCCATCAGGCGGTAGGCCTCAAGGTCCTCCAGCAACGTCCGGCACGCGCTGTAGATGGCCGCTTCGCCGGTACCCGTCAGCTTCAACGTGCCAGCAGCTACCCCTTCGGGCCGCTCGGTGGTGTTGCGCATGACCAGCACGGGTTTGCCCAGCGCCGGCGCCTCTTCCTGGATGCCGCCGCTGTCCGTCAGGATCAGATAGCTGCGGTTGAGAAAGTTGTGAAAATCCTCGGCCGGCAGCGGCTCAATCAGATGGATGCTGTCGCATCCCTGCAGCTCTTCGGCAGCAATCTGCCGCACCAGCGGATTCAGATGAATCGGATAGACTGCCTTCACATTCGGGAAGTCCTCGGCGATGCGGCGGATGGCGCGGAACATCTCGCGCATAGGCTGGCCGAGGTTTTCACGCCGGTGTGCAGTGATGACCAGCAGCCAGCTGTCCCTGGCCCAGTCCAGCTCGGGATGGCTGTAATCCGGACGCACCGTGGTTTGCAGCGCGTCAATGCCCGTATTGCCCGTTACGTAAATTCGAGCGGGATCCTTTCCCTCGCGCAGCAGGTGCTCGCGGGCGGCCTGCGTGGGCGCAAAGTGCCACCGCGCGGAAATGCCGATGGCCTGACGGTTGTATTCCTCGGGATAAGGGGACTCCAGGTCGTATGTGCGCAGGCCCGCCTCCACATGGCCGACCGGAACATGCGCGTAAAATGCGGCCAGACAGGCGGCAAAAGCGGTGCTTGTATCGCCATGCACAAGCACAACGTCCGGCTTCTCTTGGACCAGAATGTCGCGCATGCCCAACAGCACGCGGCTTGTCACATCGTACAGATCCTGCCCCTCTTTCATGACGTGCAGGTCATAGTCGGGCACAACCCCGAACGTGTGCAGAACCTGCTGGAGCATCTCCCTGTGCTGTCCCGTCACACACACCTTTACGTTCATGTGTCCACGCCTTTTCAGCTCCAGCACCAGCGGACACATCTTGATCGCTTCCGGCCGCGTGCCAAACACCAGCAATACCTCTTTTTCAGCCAAGGCGAAAAACCCTCTTTTCACGTTTCCCTGCGGTACGATTCTGCCCCAGATCCTATGCCGCCGTCTGCAAAGGCATTCCGCACACCACGATACGGTCCGCCAGTTGGACGTCCTGTGTGGGTACATGTTGCCCTGCACGACGACATCGGCGCACCCTGCGGGCATTCCATGCGGTAGATCCGATCTGGCCATGGGGACGGCATCATCTGCCGGGCATAGGGCTGATGTGGATCTGGATCACGGGCGCATACAGGCGGTGGTACAGATGTCCGGATAGCCCTCTTCATAGGTGCCGGATTGCAGCAAAACGCCATAAAACGCTTCCTGCGGGCAGGTCAAGGGGTTGACTGCCGAATGCGTATCCAGGTAGTGCCGGTACATCTTTTCCACGCATGAATCGTAGGCGGCCGTGCCGGCGCAGGCCGTGGCGAGGCATTGTGGCCGTTCCGGCAGGGAAACGGCCAGATCTGACGCCGTTACGTCCATCTCATAGCATCTGCGCTTCAGTTCGAAGCCCGACTGCCTGAGAAGTGCGACCAGCCGCGACCTGTCGGATGAGACGCCGACCTGCAGGGGCTTTCCCTCCTGCGCCATGAGCGTCTCAAATACAGAGGGGAGGAGCGTGTCGACTTCGCAGTCGTCTATGTCAAGGTACAGATGCCCACTGTGAAACATCTTGCGATGGATGTTCATGCCGTAATCACTCCGCAACCGTGATACCGCCCCCAAACGGGACACAGCTATGCCGGCGCTGCGCGGGGAGAAAAAGGCATACGCCCCGCCCATGCTTGTGCTTAGAGGAAACCATAGCATATTGATCCAGGGCTCTCAAGAGGTCCAGGCAAGTTTAGGCAACAATTTTTTCAACAGTGGAACCCGCGTCCCCCAGACGGACGCCGACGGCGCTTGCACCCCAAAAAAGAGAGCGAACGGATGCGTTCGCTCTCTTTTGCCTGGAGAATGGATGCTCAGGCCGGCCTGCGCCTGAAAAGACGCCGGAGCCCCGATGCGGTCCGGCCGTATCCGCCACGGTAAAACGCCACCGACAGCCCCGCCGCAATGCACCAGCCGACAGGCCAGGCGCACCAGATGCCCGTCGCGCCCAGCGGCGTGCGGGACAGGGCGAAGGCGAGCACGACGCGAAGGGCCAGGTCGGTCAGCGTCGCGGTCATGAAGGCGCCCATCTTGCCCGCGCCACGCAGGATGCCGTCCGCCACCAGCTTGGCCGAGACGACAAAGTAAAACGGCGAGAGAATGCGCAGGAACATGACGCCCGTCTGCGTGGCGGCGGCCGTCGGCTGCTCCATGAACAGCCGAAGCAGCATTTCGGGCGCTGCAAAGTAGAGCAGCGCCAGCGGAACGCACAGCGCCCAGACCAGGCGAAGGCCGGCGGAAAATCCCTGACGCACGCGTTCGGGCTTGCCTGCGCCCAGATTCTGCGCCGTGTAGTTGGAAATGCCGTTGCCCAGCGTGGTGAAGGAGGTGATCACCAGGTTGTTGAGCTTGACCGACGCCGAATAGCCGGCGATGACGCCCGCGCCGAATCCGTTGATGACGCTCTGGATCAGGATGTTGCCCACGGAGATGAAGCTCTGCTGGAGCGTGCTGGGCACCGCGATGCGCACGATCTTGCGCAGGATGACCCCGGAAAACAGCGGCGCGGGCCTGTCCGTCACGATCTTTCGAAGCCGCCTGAACACCGCCACGAGCGCCAGCACGCCGCTCATGCCCTGGCACAGGAACGTCGCCCATGCCACGCCGTCCACGCCCATGCGCAGCAGCGTGACAAACAGGATGTCCACGACGATGTTGGACAGGGACGAGATCGCCAGAAACACAAACGGCGTCTTGGAATCGCCCAGCGCGGAGAAGATGCCCGTCGCAATGTTGTAGAAGAACAGAAAGGGCAGTCCCCAGATATAGATGGACAGGTACAGCGCCGAATCGGCCATGAGTTCCGCGGGCGTGCGGATCAGGCGAAGCAGCGCCGTGCAGCCGATCAGGCCTGCCGCCATCAGCGCCGCGCACAGTACTCCGGAGGAGATCAGCGCCGTCGTGACGGCGGTCTTCATCCGCTCGTAGTGCCTGGCGCCGAAGAATTCGGCCACGACCACCGAGCAGCCGATGTTGCAGCCAAAGGAAAAGGCGATGAAGATCAGCGTGATCTCGTAGCTGTTGCCCACCGCGGCCAGCGCATTCTCGCCCACAAAGCGCCCCGCCACCAGGCTGTCGGCGATGTTGTACAGCTGCTGAAAGATGATGCTGCCAAACAGCGGCAGGCAGAACCGAAACAGCACGGAGGATGGTTTGCCCACCGTCAGGTCTTTGTTCATGGCTCTCGACTTCCTCTCTCATGCGGCCCGCGCGTCCGGCCGCTTTTCCGGGAATTCCTGCCCGTTGCACTTGCAATCCGCAGACCCTGTCAGTATAATCAGAATGAGTCCATTTGTAAAATATATATTTTACATGGATTCCATACCGATTCTGCATGGAGCTGTATCATGAAGGCCAACCTTGAATACCTGCGCGTCTTCTTCTGCGCGGCCCAGTGCGGCAGCCTGACGGGCGCGGCGCGCAAGCTGATGACCTCCCAGCCCAACGTCACGCGCACCCTCAACCGATTGGAGGATCAGCTGCAATGCCGCCTGCTGGTGCGCGATCATCACGGCGTGACGCTGACGCCGGAGGGGGAGACGCTGCTCGCGCACGTGCGCATCGCGTTTGAGCACATCGAAAGCGCCGAGCGGAAGCTGGAACTGAGCCGGAGCCTGCAGGGCGGCGTGGTCTGTGTCGGCGCGACGGAGGTCGCCCTCCGCTGCTTTCTGCTGCCCATCCTCAAGCGGTTCAAGGAGCGCTATCCCGGCGTGCAGATCCGGGTGAACAACGGGTCCACGCCGCAGGCGGTCGAGTCGCTGAGCAACGGCCTGTCCGACCTGGCCGTCGTCACGACGCCCGTCGAGCTGCCGGCGGACTGTCTGGCCGTCCCGTTGATGGAGATCCAGGAGGTCGCCGTGTGCGGCAGAAATTACGCGCACCTGACCGGGCGGGAGGTCGCGCTGGCCGAGCTGAGCCGGTATCCCATCGTCTGCCTGGGCCGGCAGACGATGACCTACGACCTGTACGACGCCTGGTTTCACCGACATGGCCTGACGCTCTCGCCCAGCATTGAGGCGGCCACCGCCGATCAGGTGCTGCCGCTGGTGCGCAGCGACCTGGGCGTCGGCTTTGTGCCGGAGGCATTTCTGCAGGGCGAATCCGAGCATACGGGCATCCTGAGACTGCGCCTGCGGGAGCGAATCCCGGCCCGCTCCATCCTGTTTTTGCGTCAGAAGAGCCGCGCGCCGGGCATCGCGGCCACGGCCCTGGAGCAGACCATTCTCTGCGCGCGGCGGGAGGACGGCGATTCCGACGAACCGGCATGCGAGTTCATGGCCGGACATAGGCTGTAGCGGGATGAGGCTGGAAGGGAGGCGCGTCCGAACGGAAAAGCTGCTGATCGGCTGTCCGGTCTGCCAGGAGCCGGAGATCCTGGAGCTGTTTTTGCGGTCGCTGCGGCGTCTGGAGCTGCCCGGCGTACAGACGGCCTATTGCTTTGTGGACGACAACCACGATCCGCGCTCCAAGGCGCTGCTGGCGGCGTTTCAGGCCGCCGTGCCGGCGGTCACGGTGGAGACGCCGCCGTGTCAGGAGGCGGGGCGGCAGTATCGGGGACACAACTGGGACGAACACGCCATCTGGAAGGTGGCGCGATACAAGGACCGCATGATCGACCGCGCGCTGCGGGAGGGATTTACCCATCTGTTCCTGGTGGACTCCGACGTGCTGGTGCATCCCAAGGCAGTCCGGCACCTGATGGACACAGGCAAGGCGATCGTCTCGCAGGTGTTCTGGACGCGCTGGCAGGCGGATGCCGTGGAACAGCCGCAGGTGTGGCTGCGGGACTTTTACACGCAGTTTGACCAGGAGCCGGGGGAGCGGCTCACCCCGGCGGAGGAACGGGCGCGGACCTATGCGTTCTTTGACACGCTGCGCGCGCCGGGGCTTTACGAGGTAGGCGGCCTGGGCGCATGCACCATGGTCCGGCGCGACGCGCTGGAACAGGGCGTGAACTTCCGGCCGGTGCGTAATCTGAGCTTCTGGGGCGAGGACCGGCATTTCTGCGTGCGCGCCGCGGCGCGGGACATTCCGCTGTTTGCCGACACGGTCTATCCGGCCTTTCACGTCTTTCGCGCCGAACAGCTGGAGGGCGGGCGCGACTTTTTGCGCAGGACGGAGCAGGGATGAGGACGGCAGAAGCAGGGCGCAAGAACCCCATGCGGGGACAAAGACACGCGCGGACAGAGGCGGGGCGGACGTATGGCACGTCCGCCCCGCTCTATTCATTCAATTCGGAATGCAGTTGCCCTCGATGAAGCCGAACACCGTATCAAAGTACAGCGCGGGATCCATCGCATAGGATTCGCCGTGCCCCGCGCCCTCGACCACCAGCAGGTCCTTGGGCGTGCGGCAGGCGTCGTACAGGTCGTAGACCATGTCCGTGTAGACGAAGTTGTCCTCTGAACCGTGGATGAACAGCACCGGCACGGCCGCCTTGGCGACCTGCTCCAGCGCGGAGGCCTCGGTGAAGCCGTAGCCCGCCCGAACGCGCGCCACGAGATCGGCCGCCGTCAGCACCGGAAAGGCCGGCAGATGGAACAGGTAGTCCAGTTCGTCTGCGAAGATATCCCACACCGTGGTATAGCCGCAGTCCTCAATGACGCCCTTCACGTTGCCCGGCAGCGCTTCGCCCGCCGTCATCATGACGGTCGCGCCGCCCATGGATACGCCGTGCAGGATGATCTGTGCCTGGGGATCCAGCTCGACGATGCGGTCGATCCACAGCAGCACGTCCTTGCGGTCCAGCCAGCCCATGCCGATGTACGTGCCCTCGCTCTCGCCATGCGCGCGCATGTCAGGCAGCAGCGCGTTGTAGCCGCGCGCCGCATAGAAGCTGGCGATGTTCTGAAAGTCCTCCTTGCGGCCGGTGTAGCCATGGATGCCCAGCAGCCACAGATGGCTCTGCGGGTCGGTCCAATACAGGTCGCCGACCAGCGTCAGCCCGTCGGCGGAGACGATCTGCTCCCGCTCGACGGTGGCGGAGGCGAGCCAGTCCTCCTTCTGCTTGCGGATGGCGGTCAGGTTGGCGTCGATGACCGACGCGTTCTGCGCCGTCACGATGGAGTCGGGCGAGACATCTGGCGGCGTGTCGGTGCGCACGAGCGCAAAGTCGACCAGATACCAACCGATCCCGCCGAGCCCCACGAGCAGGAGCACGACGAGGGCGGCCAGCGCGATCAACAGTCTTTTCTTCATTATTATGTTCATCTCCGAATGTTCAATGCCTCGCCATTATATCACAGTTTGAAGATCAAAGAAATCGGCGATTCGCATCAATTTTGCGGGCCGCTTTCGTTGCGCGGCTTCTTGTTCAGCTTGAGGCGGACGCCGCAGCCATCGGCCGCGTCCTGCAGGAGCTGCGCGGCACGCGCGCCCCGCTGCGCGGCAGGCGCTTCCGAAAGTGTCGGATCGGCGCGCAGACGCTCCAGCACGCCGCGAAGTGCCGGCAGTTCCAGCAGATAGGCAGCCGCGCAGAACAGGCTCTTGCGCCGGCCGTCGTTGTAGCCTTCGAGCAGCTCATCGAGCATGCGCATCCTCTCCTGCAGCTCAAGGGTATATGCATCCACGCCGATGCGCTGCGCCTGCTCCACGTCCGCCCGGCGGCGGCTGTGGGGGATGAAGGAGTCGGCGTCGTCAAAGCCCTCGTAGCGCGGGCAGGGATAGTGCGCGCACTCGAAGCAGTAGGACGGCTGCCCGTGCTCCAGGCTGCACCGCGCGATCGCGCACGACTGGTTGCCGTTGCCGCAGCCGCCGCAGTATCCGCCCAGGTGCATGGGGCACAGCCCGCAGTTCAGGCCGCACAGAGAGAACAGCGGATTGCTGCGCGTGAAGCCCTTCATGTCATCGCCTCCCGGATGTCGTTGTCTCAGCGCCTTGCCCTGTAAATCAGATGGACCATGTCCCGGTCGCGGTAGCGCTTGACATATTCGCCCTCGAGCGCCATGCCCAGGCGCTGCGCGACGCGGCGCGAGGCCGTATTTTCCGGCCGGATGGTGGCGACGACCTCCTCCGCGCCCAGCGCCTCAAACGCGTATTGCAGCAGGGTCCTCGCGCCTTCGGTGGCATAGCCCCGGCCCCAGGCGTCCCTGCACAGGATGTAGCCCAGGCCCACGAAGTGCCGTCCGTCGATCTCCTCGTCGAGCAGGCCGATCTGGCCGACCGCCTCGCCCGTGGACGGGTCGACGGCCAGAAAGTAGTCGTATCCGCGCGACGCATACCCGCCCTGACGTCTGTCGAGCCAGGCCTGCACCTCGTCGTCGGAGAACGCGTGCTCCCAGGCGTACATGACCTGCGGGTCCTGCAGCATCCGACAGAGCGCCGGAAAGTCCCGCTCCGACATGCGCCGGTAGGCGAGCCGCTCGCTGGTCAGGAACGCGTCCGGGTCCGCCTCCACACGGTAGGCGCCGTCGATCAGGATGCGGTTGCACGGATACCGGCGGCTCAGCTCCAGCTCGCGCCGGTTGTCCGCGAGCAGAAAGTCCCGGCTGCACAGCGGATCGCCCGCACGCCACTCGATGACATTGGCGTGGCGCAGGATGTCGTCAAAGTGGCGCTCGATGTACGCCTGCGTCATGATCAGGCGGTAATGCCGGATCTGGGCAAGCGCCTGCGCGTCGAAGCCCCTGTACCAGTCAAAGGGGATGTAGCAGCCCTCGACGATGAGGTTTTGCCGGTTCTCCAGCGCGGTGCGGAGGATCTCCCGCACGATGGGCCACAGATAGGCGGTCAGCTGTACGTCGTCCTCGGGCGTCAGCGCCGTCTGTCCGCTGCGGATGAGGCCCATCTTCAGCAGGTCGATGGACAGATACGGATAGCGCAGCGTCTCCAGCAGCCGCTGCGCCAGCGCGGTCTTCCCCGTGTGGGAGGGGCCGGCGATGAGAACGATCATGTGCATACCTCCCTATGCGCCAAGAGCGCCAACCGGCCGGTTGGCGCTCTGCGCTTGAAAACGACATCAGAACTCGGAGATGATCTCCGTCCAGATCTGGTCATAGATGCGGGTGTCGTCGCCCAGGTACTTGAAGACCTCGCACTTGTCCAGCACCTCCTGCGGCGGGTTGTTGACCGGGGAGGCGTTATATTCCTCCGCGCCCAGCAACTCGATCGCGGCCATATTGGGGATCGCATAGCCGACGTACTCGTAGTTCATCGCGGCGATGTCCGCGCGGCACAGGAAGTCGATGAACTTCTCCGCGCCGGACACGTTGCGCGCATTGTACGGGATGCAGATCGAGTCGTAGAAGATGTTGCTGCCCTCGACCGGCACGACGTAGTTCAGCTCGTCGTTTTCGCCCATGCAGTACGTCGCGTCGCCGCTCCAGACGAGCGCTACCGACGCTTCGCCGGCGATCATCTTGTCCTTGACCTCGTCCACGACGTAGGCCAGCACCATGGGCTTTTGCTCCACGAGCAGGTTCTTGGCGTCCTCCAGGTCGGCAGGGTCGGTGGAGTTCAGGTCATGGCCGCACATCACCAGCGCGATGCCCAGCGTGTCGCGCGGGGAGTTGAGCATCAGCATGTCCATGGTGTAGGCGGGGTCCATCAGCGTCTGCCAGCTGGTGGGCGTCTCCACCACGGTCGACTCGTTGTACAGGATGCCCATCGTGCCCCAGGTGTAGGGCACGGAGTAGGCGCTCTGCGGGTCGTAGGCGGCGTTCATGAAGCGCGGGTCGATGTTCTTCACGTTGGGCACGTTGTCCCAGTTGATCTCCTGCAGCAGGCCCTCCTGGATCATCCGCTCGATCATGTAGTCGCTGGGGATGATCACGTCGTAGCTCGCGCCGCCCATGGCGATCTTGGCGTACATGTCCTCGTTCGTCTCGAACGTCTCGTAGATGACCTCGATGCCGGTCTCCTGTTCGAACAGCTCCAGCACCTGCGGCTCGATGTAGTCGCCCCAATTGTAGACGGAAATCGTCTCCTGCGCGCCGGCAGGCAGCGCCGCGCACAGCAGCGCGAGGATCAGGGCGAAGAGGGCAAGCTTTTTCATGGGGAACGTCTCCTTTCATGATGCGTGATTGCGTATTGTGAGCGCAGCTGCGCGTCAATAGGGGATGCGCACCTCATCGGGCTTCTTGCGGCCGCCGCGTTTGAAGTCGCGCAGGTTCAGGCCGATGAGCAGCGCGAACACGCACAGGAAGATCAGCGTCGAGAGCGCGTTGATCTTGGGCGAGATGCCGCGCTTGGCCATGGTGTAGATCGTGATGGACAGGTTGCTCACGCCGCTGCCGGTCGTGAAGAAGCTGATGACGAAGTCGTCGATGGACATCGTCAGCGCCATCAGAAAGCCCGAGAACACGCCGGGCATGATGTCGGGCAGAATGACGCGCAGGAAGCCCTGCAGCGGCGTGGCGCCCAGATCCTGCGCGGCTTCGGCCAGGTGCGGGTCGAGCTGGCGCAGCTTGGGGAGCACGCTGAGCACCACGTACGGCACGCCGAAGCCCACGTGCGCCAGCAGCAGCGTCACATAGCCCAGCTGCACGTGCGCCATCGCAAACAGCAGCATCAGCGAGACGCCGGTGACGACCTCGGAGTTGAGCATCGGCAGGTTGATCACGCTCAGCAGCGCATGGCGCGGCCTGCGCCGCAGCTGAAACAGCGCAATGGCGCCCGCCGTGCCCAGCACGGTCGAGATGACGGCGGAGAGCAGGCCGACGGTCAGCGTCGTGCCCAGCGCGGAGAGGATGGCCGTGTCGGAAAACAGCTCCTGATACCAGCGCAGCGTGAACCCGCCCCACACCGCGCGGGACTTGCTGTCGTTGAACGAGTAGAGGATGAGCAGGACGATCGGCGCGTACAGGAACGCCATGATCAGCGCGATGTACGCCCGGCGCAGCGCCTTTTTCATCAGAGGATGCGCACCTCCTTCTGGGCCGCCTCTTCCTTATCGATGCGGTTGAGCGCGCCCATGAACGCGAGCACGACCACCATGACCAGCAGCGACAGCGTGGAGCCGAAGTGCCAGTCGCTGGACTTGCCGAACTGGTTCTGGATGATGTCGCCGATGAGCGGCACCTTGCCGCCGCCCATCAGCTGGCTGATGACGAATGTCGTCACCGCGGGCACGAACACCATCGTCACGCCCTCCAGCACGCCCGGCAGCGAATAGGGCAGCGTCACGCGCAGGAAGCTCTGGGTCGGGCTGGCGCCCAGGTCTGCCGCGGCCTCGAGCAGGCTGCGGTCGATCTTGACGATGACGGTGTAGATGGGCATGATCATGAAGGACAGGTAGTTGTAGACCATGCCGAGAATGACCGCGTTTTCATTGTAGAGGAAGATGATCTTGCGGCCCACGCCGCGGTCGGTGAGCCACGCGTCCAGCGCGGGCACGGCCTCGCGCAGCGCGGTGATCCAGCTGTTGAGGATGCCGCTGTTTTCCAGGATGCTCATCCAGGCGTAGGTGCGCAGCAGGAAGTTCATCCACATGGGCAGGATGATCAGCATCAGCCACAGCGCGGGGCGCTTGAAGTCGCGCCCGCTGAGGATCATGGCCACGGGATAGCCCAGCAGCAGGCAGATGCCTGTGGTGATCGCGGCGATCTTGAGCGAACGGCCCAGCAGCTTGAGGTACGTGGGCTCGAGCATACGCCGGAAGTTGGACAGCGAGAAGACCGTCTCCTTCTGTGGGCGCTCGGCGGTGACGGCGCCATCCTCGAGCGCGAACGCAACGCTGCCATCCGCCTGCACGATCTCCTCATAGGGCGGCGTGACCTCGACGGTAACGCCGTAATAGACGATCATCAGCAGCGGCAGCACGATGAAGATCGCCGCCCACAGCACAAAGGGCACGAGCAACGCCCGGTTTTTCTTCTTCAATGCGCTGGCCCCCTTCACTGCGCGCGCTGCGCGTGGCGCTTGAGCACGTCAGGCGAGCTGTCGCTCTTGTGCATGACCTGGATGTCCTCCGGCGCGACGAACAGACGCACCCGCGTGCCTACGGGGCGCGCATGCGTGGAGTGCACCAGCAGCGTGTCGCCGCCCACGCGCACCTTCATCTCATAGTGCACGCCCTTGAACAGCAGCGACGTCACCTCGCCCGCGGGCATGGCGGCGCAGGTCGGGTCGTCCTCGGGGCGCAGCTTGACGTCCTCGGGGCGCAGTACGATGTCCACCGCCGCATCCTGGCCAAAGCCCACGTCCACGCACGGGAAGTCGCAGCCCAGAAAACGCACCAGCCGGTCGCGCACCATCGTGCCGGGCAGGATGTCGCTCTCGCCGATGAAGTCGGCCACGAACGCGCTCTGCGGCTCGTTGTAGATGTCCTCGGGCGTGCCCAGCTGCAGGATCTTTCCGGCGCTCATCACGGCGACGCGGTCGCTCATGGTCAGCGCCTCCTCCTGGTCATGCGTCACGAAGATGAACGTGATGCCGCTCTCGCGCTGGATGCGCTTGAGCTCACCCTGCATCTCCCGGCGCAGCTTCAGGTCCAGCGCGCCCAGCGGCTCGTCCAGCAGCAGCACGTCGGGCTTGTTGATCAGCGCGCGCGCGATGGCCACGCGCTGCTGCTGCCCGCCTGACAGGCTGGCGATGCGCCGTTTTTCAAACCCGGCCAGGCCGACCAGGCCGAGCATGCGGGAGACCTCCGCGGCCGTCTGGCGCTTGTCCGCGCCGCGCAGCCCCGGGCCGAACGCGACGTTCTGCGCGACGTTCAGGTGGGGGAAGAGCGCATAGCGCTGAAAGACCGTGTTGATGTTGCGCCTGTAGGGCGGCAGGGGGATGATGTTCTGCCCCTTGTAGAGGATCTCGCCGCCGGTGGGCGTCTCAAACCCGCCGATGCAGCGCAGCAGCGTCGTCTTGCCGCAGCCGGACGGCCCCAGCAGCGTGACGAATTCGTTTTGCCCGATATCCAGGCTGACGCCGCCCAGAGCGGTGAATCCGTCCTCAAAGACGACGCGAAGGTCGCGGATGGAAAGAATGGTCTGCATGGAAGCCTCCTGGAGGGCGCGATGCGCCGAAAAATCGAAAAAATAGATAAAGAGTTTAGAAATACGATACTTCAAGGTTATGTTGCGACAGAGATTAAACCATATTCCGCGCATTTTGTCAAGCGATTTTCGCAAAGTTTACAAGGACATTTTTCGTTCGTTCGGCTTTTGAGGGGCGCATGAAAAAACGTGCGGATTCTGGATGCCGTCTCTCTTACGGTATGGAGACGTGAAATTTACAATCTCTAAACTTTTTGAGCGGGTTCGGCAGCGGCAAACAGCGGGATAAGAAAGAAGAAGCCGGGGCGCGCAAAAAAATGCGCGCAGACCGGAAAAGGCGTTGTGGCCGCGCGCAGGATGTGCTATAAATACGGTAGATCAAGCGAGAGGGGGACGCCCCATGTATGTCATCGGCATCGATTTCGGCTCTCTGAGCGGGCGCGGCGTGCTGGCCGACGCGGCGACCGGCCGGGAGATCGCCAGCGTTTCCATGGACTATCCGCATGCGGTGCTCGACCGCGCGCTGCCGTGCGGCGTGCCGCTGCCCGCCGGCTGGGCGCTGCAGGACCCGCAGGACTATCTGGACGTGCTGTTTCACATCCTCTCCACGCTCGCGCAGGCCGCCGACCCGGCGCAGATCGTGGGCATCGGGCTGGACTGTACGTCCAGCACCGTGCTGCCGGTGGACGCGCAGGGCGTGCCGCTATGCTTTGATGCGCGCTTCCGGCGCGTGCCGCACGCCTACATGATGATGTGGAAGCACCACGCGGCGCAAGGACAGGCGCGGCGCATGACCGAACTGGCGCGCCGGCGCGGCGAGCCGTGGCTGCCGCTGTACGGCGGCCTGGTCAATGCGGAGTGGTTCTTCCCCAAGCTGCTGCAGGTGCTGGAGGAGGCGCCGGAGGTCTACGGCGCGATGGCGCACTACGCGGAGGCGGTGGACTTTCTCGTCTGGCAGCTGACCGGCCGGCAGACGCGCAGCGCCGCCTGTCTGGGCTACAAGGCGTTCTACACGGGCCGTTTTCCGGATGAGGCGTTCTTTGCCGGGCTGAACCCGGCCTTCGCGCGCGCGCCGCAGGAGAAGGCGGGCGGACCGGTCGTCGCGCTGGGCAGCTGCGCGGGCCGCCTGACGCAGGCGGCAGCGGCGCGCTGCGGGCTGACGCCGGGCATTCCCGTGGCGGCGGGCAACATCGACGCGCACGTGTGCGTGCCAGCGGCCGGCATCGACGGGCCGGGCAAGCTGCTGGCGATCATCGGCACGTCGACCTGTCACGTCGTCATGGGCGAGGCGCTCCGGCCCGTGCCGGGCATGAGCGGCGCGGTCCGGGACGGCGTGCTGCCCGGCTATGCGGGCTATGAGGCGGGCCAGAGCAGCGTGGGCGACCAGTTCCACTGGTTTGAGCGCGCCTGCGCGCCCGAATGCGTTGCGCAGGAGGCGCGTGCGCGCGGCCTGTCCGTGCAGGCGCTGCTGACCGAGCGCGCGGCTCGGCTGCGCCCCGGTCAGAGCGGCCTGCTCGCGCTGGACTGGTGGAACGGCAACCGCAGCGTCCTGGCCGACGCGGACCTGAGCGGCCTGCTGATGGGCCTGACGCTGCGCACGACGCCCGAGGAGATCTACCGCGCGCTGCTGGAGTCCACTGCCTACGGCGCGCGCGTCATCCTGGAAAACTACCGCGCCCACGGCGTGCCGGTGGATGCGTTCTACGCCAGCGGCGGCGTCGCGCTGAAGAACCCGCTGGCCATGCAGATCTATGCGGACGTGCTGAACCTGCCGGTGCACGTGTGCGAGACTGCGAACGGGCCGGCGCTGGGCAGCGCGATCTTTGCCTCCGTCGCGGCGGACGTTCACCCCACGGCGGCGCAGGCCGCGCGGGCGATGGGCAGCGGCGTGGCGCGTACATACCGGCCCGACGGACGGGCGGCGGCGGTCTATGACCGGCTCTACGGCGAGTACGTGCGCCTGCACGACCGGTTCGGGCGCGGCGGGGATGAGACGATGAAGCGGCTGAAGGCCATTGCGCTGGAAGCATGAAAAAGCGCGCCGGGCATGTGCCCGGCGCGCGGCGTATCTGTCAGTTGAGATAGACCGTGGCGTTCATGCCCGGCAGCAGGCTGTGGCCCTCGGGCAGGGAGATGCGCACGTCGAAGTAGGCGGCGTTTTGGCGGGTTTCGCCCAGCGGACGGATGTCGGTGACGACGCCGGTCAGCGTCTCCTCCGGGTAGGCGTCCATCACAAAGGAGACCGCGTCGCCCACCCTCAGGCGGCTCAGGTACACCTCGTCGACCTCGGCGCTGAGCTCCAGCGCCGTCAGGTCTGCGATGCGGCACAGCAGCTGGCCTTGATAGACCTGCGCGCCGGGCGTCACGTCCACGGAGAGCACGGCGCCGTCGGCCGGCGCCGCCACGGTGCAATCGTCGGTCTGGGGCGCGCTGGCGGCATCCACCAGCTCGAAGAGCAGATCGCCCGCGCGCACGGCGTCGCCCGCCTGTGCATGCACGCGCAGCACGCGGCCGCTGCCCGTGACGGCGCTGTCGGCATAGCGCTGCACCTTGCCCGAACCGGTCATGCTGTCCGAGTCGTGCCCGCTGTCGCGGTAGCAGCGCACGGTGTCGCCCGGCACGAAGTCGCCGGTGAGGATTTCAACGGTGTAGTCGTTGCCGGAGACGGACGTGACGCGGCCCGTGCCCTTTTCGCTGCCGCACTTGAGGTAGAGCGTCTCGCCCGCGTGCAGGTACTTGTCCTCGTCGTCCTTGTCTGCGGTGGACGTGGAGGCCGCCACGTACAGCGGCAGCTCCGGCTCGACGACGGCCAGCGCGCCGTAGCGCTCCATGACGTCCGCGGCCGCGTCGCCGGGCGCGGCGAACACGGCGCTCAGCGTGCCGGACTGCGGCGCGTAGACCTTGACCGTGTCCAGCTCAAAGAGCGCGTCGCCGGCCGTCACGCGTTCGCCAGCCTCCAGGGTGAAGGGCAGCAGCGTGCCCGCAAACGGCGCGGTGACGAAGTGCGTCGTGGAGGAGACGATCGAGGCGTTGATGCTTGCGGCCGTGGAGTCGGCCTGCGCAAGGCCCGGGCAGGACGCGCAGACCAGCGCCGCGCACAGCAACAGGACAGACAGCTTTTTCATGAGGACATTCCTTCCTTTCCAATGAATGGCAGGTTTACTCGACGGACTTGAGCGCCTCGACCATGACGATGGAGCGCACCTTGTGCACGAGCAGCCGCTGGATGAACATGGAAAACGCGTAGGTGGCGACGCAGCTGATCGCCACGGCCGAGGCCGGCACCTGGCCGACATAGCGCACGGAGTCGGTCTCGCACACGATGAGGATGATATCCGTGAGCGCAATGCCCGGCCAGATGGACAGCGCGATCGCGACCAGCGAGATGATGATGTTCTCGCGCAGGATGAGCCGGCGGATCTCGCGCTGATGATAGCCCAGCACCTTCAGCGTCGCATATTCGCGCGTGCGCTCCGCAAAGTTGATCAGGCCCATGTTGTAGCAGATGACGAACGCCAGCGCCAGCGCGATGAACGTCAGCACCAGGAACACGGACGAGACCGTGTGCAGCGAGACGAGCGCGTCCTCGACCTGGACGGCGGTGTAATCCAGGCTATCGACCTCGTCCATCTCCTCCAGCTGCGCGATGCAGGCGTCCGTCGGGGCGAGCAGCTGCACCGCCGTGGGCACGAAGGCGCCCTTGCGCAGCGACTCCCACGTCGTGCGGTTCATGTACGCGCCCTGCACGAAGTTGTTGTGCACGATCTGACCCACGGGCAGCGTGAACGGCTCGTCGTCGCCTGGCAGGCGTAGGGTGAGCGCGTCGCCCGCCCCCACGCCCAGCTGAGCGGCGAGCATATCCGTGAGCGCGACGCCGCCCGGCTCGATGACCGCAAGCGTCTCGTTGGAGCCCAGACGCAGCATCTGCTGGCCGTCCTCGACGACGGTGAGCAGCGTGGTTCGGCTCTGGCCGCCGAAGGCGGCACTGACCGAGGTCTCCATGATGCACTCGACCGCCGCGGCGTCCAGGCGCGCCCGGTAGGCGTCCGCCTCGTCCGCGTCGGCGGTGAGGTTGGCGCGCACGTCGTAGCCCAGCGCGTGCAGGTAGTGGTTTTCGGCGGTCAGGACGACCGAATCCTGCAGGCCGATGGAGGCGATGATCAGCGCGTTGCAGCTGAGCAGGCCCATGCAGGAGACGAGCGTGCGCATCTTGTTGCGCAGCAGGTTGCGCGCGACCATCTTCTGGTTGAAGCCGAAGCGCCGCCACAGCGGCCGGATGCGCTCGAGCAGGATGCGCTGTCCTGAACGCGGCGGCTTGGGCCGCAGCAGCGAAGCGGCCGTCTCCCGCGCCGTCCGCCGGTAGGTCCAAAGGCAGATCAGCGCGCTCATGGCCACCGTGAGGACGACAATGGTCCACGTGGCCGGCGAAATCGGCGGAATGATGCGATAGGGGTATTCGTTTTGCCCAATGAGCAGCGCCCAGATCAGCCGGGGCAGCGTCTCATGGCCCAAAAACGCGCCCAGCACTGAGCCGATCAGCGCGGGCCAGACCGCATAGGCCAGATAGTGGCGCTGGATCTGCCCCGCCGGAAAGCCCAGCGCCCGCAGCGTGCCGATCTCCATGCGCTGCTTGTCGATCATGCGCGTGAGCGTCGTCATGACAATCAGCGCCGCCACGACGTAGGCGGCCAGCGGGAAGACGATGGACAGCGCGCTGAACATGTAGACGTTGTCCTGCGCGGCGGCCGTGCTGCGGTGCGCGCTGCGGCCGACGACGAACGCGCCCGGCAGCGCCGCCTCCAGCGCGGCGCACGCGGCGTCTTCGTCGGCGCCGTCTTCCAGGCGCACGACGATCTGCGTGAGCGGAACCTGCGCAAACGCGCGCGCGTTGACCAGGATGAAGCCGTAGGTCTCGGGGTCGGCGGAGACGCCGTCGGACACGCTGATGAACTCCGGGCTGTAGACGATGCCGCGCACGAAGAACGTGTAGTCCGCATCCCCATAGCGCACCGTCACCGGATCGCCCGGGGATAGATCGTGCGCCTGCGCAAAACCCGCTTGCACCAGACAGCCGCGCAGGTCGCTCTCGGAGAGCGCCTCGCCCTCCTCGACGATCGGCACGTTGATGTCCATCGGGCCGTCATAGCCGGTGACGCACAGCGTCGGCTCGCCGGGCAGCGTCGTCTCCATGTCCAGGGAGAAGCGCGCGCGCGCGGTCTGGACGCCCGGCACAGCCCGGACGTCCGCAAGCGCCTGGCGGTCGGCGCTCTGCAGCGTGATCCAGAAGTGCGCAAGACGGTTTTCCTCAAAATACCGCGCGTTGGTCGCCTCGGCCATGCGCGCAATGCCGTCCAAGCCCGCGTACAGAAAGGTGCCCAGCACGCACAGCAGGATCAGCGCGATGAACTGCATGCCGGAGCGCTGCATGTCCCGCACGAGCTTGCGGCGCAGCATGTTCTTTACCATGCGATCTCCTCCACGCTTGCGGGATGGTCGCACAGGTCGACCGACTCGATCCCGCCGTTCTTGACGCGGATGACGCGCCGGCCCAGCGGCGCGATGGACGCGTTGTGCGTGATGATCACGACCGTCGCGCCGTGCTCGCGGCTGATGTCCGTCAGCAGCCGCAGCACCTGCACGCCCGTCTTCGAGTCCAGCGCGCCCGTCGGCTCGTCGCACAGCAGCAGCGCCGGGTTCTTGCACAGCGCCCGCGCGATCGACACGCGCTGCTGCTCGCCGCCCGACAGCTGCGCGGGAAAGTTGTTCATCCGGTCGCCCAGGCCCACCTGTTCCATCACCTTGCGCGGGTCGAGCGCATCCCTGCACACCTGCTGGGCCAGCTCCACGTTTTCCAGCGCCGTGAGGTTGGGCATCAGGTTGTAGAACTGAAAGACAAACCCCACGTCCGTGCGCCGGTATTCGGTCAGCTCTGCGCCGTGCAGCGCCGTGACGTCCTTGCCGCCCACGATGATCGTGCCGCCCGTCGCATGGTCCATTCCGCCCAGCAGGTTGAGAATCGTCGTCTTGCCCGCGCCGCTGGGCCCGAGCACCACGCACAGCTCGCCCTTCTCGATCTCAAAGCTCACGTCGTCCACCGCTTTGACGACGTTCTCCCCCATGTGGTAGTGCTTGCTGACATGTTCAAAGGTAATATAGCTCATGACGTCCTCCGCATGCGATCTTTCAAAAAATGGATTTTTGGTTTCCGTCTGTTGACAAATCCGTCCACTGGTATTATACTAAACACATGTTGACCTTACAATCAACTGATTCTTTTTAGGTGACGCAAAAACGACACATGGAGCAAGAGTGTTGAGAAAAACGACTGACCGGGCAAAAGAAGGTGTGCAGATGGAGGAAAAGGTGAACCAAAGGGTGATGCTGTCCAAGCGCCTGCTCAAGGAGAGCCTGATCCGGCAGCTGAAGGAGGAGAGCATCTACAAGATCTCGGTGCGCGAGCTGTGCGAGCAGGCGGGCATCAACCGCACGACGTTCTACAAGTATTACGGCAGTCCGTTCGATCTGCTCAAGGACATCGAGGACGACCTGCTGCGCTCAGTACAGGAGACGCTGATGGAGGATGGCGCGGATCGCACCGAGTCGCTCACGCGCGTGTGCACATACCTGGAGGAGAACATCGAGCTGAGCCGCATGCTGATCAACAACAACATCGACCCGCAGTTTCCGGAACGGCTGTTCCACATGCCGTACATCCGCGGCGAGATCGCCAAGGTGCTCGCCTCGCGCTACAGCGCGGAGGAGCTGGGCTATGCGTCGTGCTTTCTGACGTACGGCTGCTATCACATGGTGAAACAGTGGATCAACCGGGATGGACATGAGCCGCCGGAGCGGATCGCCTCGCTGTTGCTGGAGCTGATTGAGGGACTGGCGTAAAAAAAGGCGCATCATTCGCAGAATGATGCGCCTTTGGCATGGGGAGGCACAGGGGAGAATGGATTCATTCCTTGACCGATCCCATCATGACGCCCTTCATGAAGTACTTCTGGCAGAACGGATAGACACACAGGATCGGCACGGTGCTGACGATGACGGTGGCATAGCGTACGACGTCCTCCAGATAGAGCATGTCGGACTCCTCAAAGCCCGAAGAGGTGGCGCCGTTGGCGGTGTTGGCCAGCAGAATCTCGCGCAGGAAGAGCTGAAGGGGATATTTGCTCTTGTCCTGGAGATAGATCATGGCGTTGAACCAGGAGTTCCAATAGCCCACGGCATAGTAGAGCACGATGACGGCGACAGTCGCCTTCGCGCAGGGCAGGATGATGCGAAAGAGGATGACCAGGTCGTTGGCGCCGTCGATGCGCGCGGATTCCTCCATACTGGCCGGCAGCGCACGGAAGGAGGTGCGCATGACGATCATGTTCCAGGTGCCCACCAGCGTGGGCAGGATGAGCGCCAGACGCGAATCGAACAGCCCGATGTTTTTAACGACGAGGAAGGTGGGAATGAGACCGCCGCTGAAGTACATGGTGAACACGACCATGATGGTAAAACACTTTTTCAACATCAGGCCGTTGCGGGAGAGCACGTAGGCGCCCAACGAGGTGGCCAATACGTTGGCGCAGGTGCCCACGGTGACATAGAACAGCGTGTTCTTGTAGCCGGTCAGGATGTTGGGGTTTTGAAATACCTGCTCATAGCCCTTCAGGCTGAATCCCTTGGGCAGGATCAGCAGTTCATTGCTGACAAAGAGCGAAAACGGATCGCTGAACGAGCCCATGAGCACGTACCACATGGGGTAGAGGAACAGCAACGTCAAGGCCAGCAGAAGCAAGGCGTTCAGACCGTCGAACAGCAGGCTGCTCCAGGTGCGTTTTTCGATCACGGCGAACTCCTCCTTTTACCACAGGCTTTCATTGGCCACCCGGCGCGACGTATAGTTGGCCACGGTGAGGATGACGACGTTGACCAGGGAATTGAACAGGCCCACCGCTGCGCCGTAGCTATGGTTGTTCTCCAGCAGGCCGCGCCGGTAGACGAAGGAGGATACGATGTCCGAGACCTCCCAGGTGCTCTCATTGTACAGCAAAATCGTCTTCTCGCTGCCTTCGCTCATGACCTGGCCCAAGCGCATGATCAGCTGTACGGTGATGACCGGGATGAGCGCCGGCAGCGTCACGTGCAGGATGCGGCGCAGCCGGCCCGCGCCATCGATGGCCGCCGCCTCATACAGCGATGGATCGACCGCGCTGAGCGTGGCCAGATAGATGATGCTGCCCCAGCCCATCTGCTTCCAGATGCCGCTGAGCACGTAGATGGAGCGATAGGTGCTGGTCGAGGCGAGGTAGTTGATCCGTGGCAGGCCGAACGCCTCTCCGATGACGTTGAACAGCCCTTGCGAGGAGGAAAAGTCATGCAACAGGCCGCACACGACGATCAGCGAGATGAAGTGCGGCATGTAGCTGACGGTCTGGATGGTCTTCTTGTAGGCGGGACAGCGCACCTCGTTGATCATTAGCGCCAGCACGATGGGCGCGGGAAAGCCCAGCACGATCGAATAGACGCTGATGATCAGCGTGTTGCGGATGACGCGCAGCGCATAGGGCCCCGAGAGAAATTCCGTGAACCATTTGAGGCCGACAAAGTCCGACCCCAGGATGCCCTTGAAGGGCTTGTAGTTTTGAAAGGCGATGACTACGCCGAACATCGGCAGGTAGTGAAAGATGACATAGTAGATCAATACGGGCAGCCACATGAAGTAGACGATCCGGTTTTTTCGCAGATCGCGGGCCAACCGCCCCCGAAAGCTCTGCCGATGGGGCAGAACCTGTGCGCAACGCGTCATAGCGGCACCTCCGGCAAAGTGAATGGGCCGCCCGCCCCTTGCAGGACGGGCGGCAGGGTGTGATCGCTCACTGCCCCAGGTAGCGGGCGTAAGCGGTCTGCGTGATTTCGATGGCGCGGCTGAGACCATAGTTCTCCAGCGTGGCCAGGTACTCGGCCCAGGTGGCGTCGTCCAACGCCGCGGAGCCCGTGATGAACTTCAGGCGCATCTCGGAGATATACGTGTTCACGTTGTTCATGATGGCGCTGCGTTCGGTGTTCTCCTCAATCGTCAAGCAGGAGGTGACGCCGGCAGGCAGCAGGTAATCGCCGTTGAACGTGTCGGTGGGCACCGTGTACAGTAGGCGGCCGTCGATGACGTCCTGGCGCTTGGTGACGTTGGGGTTGCAAGTCGTATCGGCCAGCTTGCGGTTGGCGATCCAGTGGATGCGGTAGAGTTGATGCGTGACGGCCGTGCCGTAGTCGGGGTTGTTGACCACCAGGTCGGTGTACTCGATGGTGCCGTCGTCGGCGACGGTGTAGCACGTGCCCTCGATGCCGTAGTTGGTCAGCATCATGCCCGCGTCGGTATAGGCGTAGTTGAGCAGCTTGACCGCCGTGATGGGATCTTCGCACGCGCTGGTGATCACCGTGCCCTGGCCGCCGTTGCGCTCCAGGCCCTCAGGGAAGTAGACGTTGACCGTCATGCCGTCGGTCTCATACCAATAGGGGCTCTTGGCGATGGAAAGGCCCGAGGAATCCGCGTCGGAGTACACGTTGCCGATGGGCTCACAGAAGCAGCCGATCAGACCGGCGCTGAACATGGAGCGCGCTTCGGAGGACGAATAGGAGGCGAAATCCACGGAGATATAGCCCTTTTCATACCAGGAGTTCATCCGCTCCAGCCACGCGCGGTACTGCGGCTGCTCGCCCTGGTCGTAGTAGACGACCTGGCCGTCGATCTGGTACCAGTTCGGGCGGATGTTGTAGCCCAGGTAGTATTCGTTGGTGGTCACGTTCAGGTACAGCGGCGCGACGCCGGGCTTGTTGTCCAGGATCGCCTGGAAGTACTGCTCGATCGCGTCATAGGTCGTCATATCCTCCGCCTTGAGGCCGAACTCATCCAGCCAGTCCTGGCGCAGGGTGATGCACATGGCGGAGGGATTGTATTCCTCCCAGTACGTGTAGAAGGCCAGGATCTTGCCGTCGGTGGTGAACTGACGGTAGGTATCCTCATCGGCGGAGATCAGCGCATAGTAGTCCGGCGCGTATTCCTTCACCAGATCGGTCAGGTCGAGGATGACGCCGTCGTCATAGCCGGCCGCAACGCCGCCCGTATAGTAGTCCGGAAAGGTCTGGATGATGTCGGGCAGCTCGCCGGAGACCAACATCAGGCCGAATTCTTCCGATTCCTGGCCAGTGGCCGGATGCGTGAAATCAATGCTGACGCCGGTGTCCTTCATCAACTGCTGATAGATGGGATGCTCGTTGTAGCTTTGCATGACGGTGACCAGGTTGCCGTTCATGGGAATCCACCAGGACAACGTCTGGCTGCCGTCGCCGATGGGATAGGTGACGGCTTCGGCCGATGCGGCGGTTATGCCGAGCAGCAGAGAGAGTGCAAGTGCGAGAGCGAAGATCTTTTTCTTCATCGTGATGACTCCTTTCGCAGCGTGAAATGGTTCGGCCGCCGTCTGTACGGGCGCGCCGGTGGATGCAAAGAGGATAACATCCCGGGCAGAAAAAGACCACTGGTGAAAAACGTAAAACCCCTTGCCGTTTTGATATTTTCGGCAGATATGCACGAATAGGCGGGTATGCGATTTTTCAGCACATCACATACACTGGATCCTACAGCTGGTTTTTTGTGCGAGACGACGGGACGTTTGGAACGCCTGGATCCGACGCGATAAACTGCGCGCGCCAGTATCCCTGGGGATGGAGCTTGAGCCGGTAGCGGCTGCGGGGCAGCGGCAGCGGATCGCATGCGCGCATCATCGCCGCGGCCAGTTCGCGCAACATATCCGCCTGCACGTCGGCATAGGCTGGGTTGCCGAACAGGTTGTCCTGCTCTGCTGGATCAGTGCGCAGGCAATACAGGTAGCCTTCGCCCATCATGTCCAGCTGCAGCGCATAGTCGCCCTTGCGTACCATCCGCACCTGGCCGCTCTGCGTCCAGCTATTGAGCGTGTCGAACGTCGTGTAGTCCCGGGTGGCGCCTTCCTGCTCCGGGGTCAGGCCGTCTGCAGCCGTCCAGTACAGTCCGCCGTAGCCGCTTTCCGAATAGCCCACGTCGAACTCGTGGGGCGGCGTTTCGCGTCCCTGCAGGAGCGGCAACAGGCTGCGCCCCTGACACCCCAGCGGAAGCGGCACGCCCAGCATGTCGCAGACGGTGGGCAGGACGTCCACGATGTTGACGCACGCGTGCGCCTGCAATCCCTGTGCCGCGATGCCGGGGCCGCGCCAGACCATGGGGATGCGCGTGAGCGCCTGAGACAGATCCGGCCCCTTGCGCGTCAGGCCGTATTCGCCCGCGAAGTCCCCATGGTCGGCCAGGAAGACGACGATCGTGCGCTGTTCCAGCCCGCGCGCGCGAAGCCCCTCGATCAACCGCCTGAATTGGTCGTCGATCAGCCGGATCATGCCCAGATAGTTGGACCGCGCGCGTGCGACGTGCGCAGGTTCGTCCTCCTGCATGACGCGGGCCCAGATGCTGCGGGTCCAGGCATAACGGGGGCCTTTGCGCGCGGGGTCCATCTGTGCGGACGGGAGGGAAGGTAGGCTCTGGGGCGGAAACAGGTCAAAGTAGGGCGCGGGCACCTGGTAGGGGGGATGGGGCTCGGCAAAGGAGACCCAGGCGAAGAAGGGCGTGCCGTCTTCGAGCCCATCGATAAAGCGCAGGGCGTCCGTGACGTTGCGATAGGGGTATTGCGCCTGCACCGTGCCGGGCGAGGGCGTCAGGCTTTCGCGGGACTGGAGCGCGCGCAGAAAGTCCGTCAGCGCGGCCTCCTCCTGCGTCTGTGAGCGGTTGCCCTCCAGGCCGGTATGGCCGTTGGGCGCGCTGAAGTCGAAGTCGCGGGCACTGCGATGCGTGTGGTTCTTGCCGCACAGCGCCGTTCGGTACCCGTTTTCACGCAGGACATCGATGAGATCCCGCGTATACAGGGCATCCGCGGCGTTGTGATTGGTGCGCACGCGGTGACACTGAGGGTAGCGGCCGGTCATCATGCTGACGCGGGCGGGCATGCAGGTGGGATTGGCCGTGTAGGCGCGGTCGAAATCGACGCCGCCCTGCGACCAGGCATCCAGAAAGGGCATGGCGTCCAGGGGAAAGCTCCGCCCCCTGCGCAGGTCGGCGCGCAGCTGATCGGCCATGACAAAAAGAAAGTTCGGCTTCATGCAAAAGGCCTCCGATGCCGCGGATTCACGCGGACGCGCCGCGCGTAGTTCCACTATAAAAGCCCGCAAGCCCATCCATCAAGATGGCTAAATAATCGCCAATGCTTTCAATGAAGTTTGGCCTTTTCGACAAGCACGGGAAGGATAAGTTGACAGAAATGAATTAAGCATGTTAGAATACGCCCAAGAACCGTGTGCAAAACTAAAGGAGATTGATGGCATTGAAGACGAGCATGCGCTACGTCTTGTCCTTTTTGCTGATCGCGTTGCTGTGCATCTTTGCGGTCGCCGTCGGCGCCAATGTGCTCTATGGCGACTACAGCCGCAACCAGATCGAGGAAAAATATCTGGCCAACTTCAGCGCCTCTCAGCGCCAGGCGGACAACCAGCTGGAGGACCTGAACAGCTATTTCCAGCAGCTTTCGGAGATCCTGCCCCTGTATGCGGAGGGCACGACGCTGGCCTCGGCCGAGATCGACGCGCAGACGCTGTCGTCCCTGATGGGCAACTTTGAGGGCAACTCCGCCGACGGCATTTCGCTCGCCTTCTTTTTGCGCGCAGAGCCGCAGTTCATCTACACCAGCATGGGCAAGTCGCCCTATCTGGACTATGAGGACCGCCTGCGCAGCGAGGGAATCGACGCGGACATGTCCGAGCTGTTTTCCAACCTGCTGACGGTGCGCCAGCCGCTGCTGTACCGTCCCAAGTCGCTGCTGTCCGGCACACAGGGTAAGCTCATCCTGCTCTATCCACTAGGCAGCGCGTGGTCGGATTATCCCGCGACGCTGATGGCGATTCTGGATGACACGCTGCTGACGCGCTACTTTTCCGCTGAGCAGCTGGATGCCGTCACCAGCCTGTACGCGCTGGGAACGAGCGGGCAGGTCGTGCTGAGCAGCCCGGCGCCCGGGACGGAGACGCTCGGCGCACAGGTGCTCTACGAAGCCTCGGGCAGCGGCGTACAGCAGGAGGAGGTCGATGGAAAGGAGCTCGTCTTCATCCGCACGGCCTCCACCACAGGACTGCTGACCTACGTGGCCGTGGTGGAGCAGGGAGCTTTTTACAGCCAGTGGTACATGGTGAACGCTCGCCTCAACGCAGTCGCCGTGCTGACGCTGTGCTTTGCCGGGGCACTGTCCCTGGTCATGGGCTACTTGGTCTACGCGCCGGTGCGCAGGGCGTATACGCGGGTGACGGGCCGCGCGCCGACGGGGCGATCCGCCGACGAGCTGGAGACGATCGTAAGCGTGTACGAGCGCACGCGCGAGAACGTCTCGGAGTTGGAAGATCTGCAGGAGACGCAGACGGGCATCATCCGCCGCCAGTTCATGCTCGGGCTCATCAACGGCACGATCAAGGGGGCTCATGAATTTGAAGGCTACCGGGAAAGTCTGATGATGCGTCTGGACCGGCTCATGTGGCTGTCGATGTATCTTCTCCTGCCGGATGAGTCCGCGGACACCGATCGGGTGCTGGAGGCGCTCGAGTCCTTCCGCCTGACGGACGGCGAGGTACTCTTTGCGGAATGCCGTTGGGAGAAGGGTATCGGCCTGGTCGTCAACTTTGAACGGCCGGACCGTGAAACGGCGCCCATGGATGTCGCACGCGAAGTCATGAACTTCCTGCGCGAACGCGTGGACGGCGGCGTACAACTGGGCGTGGGCTCGCTGGAGAGCGATCCCATGCGCATGGGCACGTCGTTTTACCGCGCGACGGTCACGCTCAAAGAGGCGCTGCCGCAGCCGGGCGGCGCGATTGTCGCCTATCAGGAAAAGCCGCTGCGCGATACGCTGCTGTGCCTAGATACCACGCTATTGGCCGAGGGCATCACCTATGGCAATACGGAGGTGGCGCTGGCGTCCCTGCAGGACATGGTCGCGCGGATCCATGCCAGCCATGAGCGCGTACCCATCACGCAGCTGATGCGCAGCGATATCCTCAATACGGTTGTGCGCTATGCGCAAAAGCAGGGGCTCACGCCCGATAAGACCAAGCTGTGCGCGACGGCCCAGATGCAGACGATCGAGGAGTTTCACCAGGGTGCACGCCAGTTGATCGAAGAAATCTGCGCCGCGTGCGGCCAGCGCCGGATTCAGGACTCCGTTCAGAACCGTTCACGCGTCATCTCGTTCATTGCGGCCAACTATAAGCGCAACGACCTGTCGCTCAAGCTGTTGTCCGACGAGGTGGGCATGAGCATGTCCAAGATCAATATCCTGCTCAAGGAGAACCTGGGATGCAGCTTTGTCCAGTACGTATCGCTGCTGCGCCTCAATGAAGTCAAACGGCTTCTGCGCGAGACGGACGACAGCATCCAGACGATCGTGCAGAGCGTCGGCTATATCGACGTGAGCAGCTTCATGCGCAAGTTCAAACAGGTAGAGGGCGTATCGCCCGGCCAATATCGCGCACAACACCGCAAATGAGGGTGGCTGAAAAATCGCATATCGCTCAGGCGCGTGGTGAAATTATGCAAGATTGACCCCACGCGCCTGTGTGCATTAGAATGATTTCAGCAAAAAATCCCCGCGCAGATGCGGAGGGCAGGAGGTCGTCTCGATGAACCGTAAACCCAACGTCCTGTGGATCTGTTCAGACCAGCAGCGCAGCGACACCCTCGGCTGCTACGGCAATCCCTTTGTACACACCCCGAATATCGACGCCCTAGCAGCCGACGGCGTGCGCCTGAGCCGCGCCTACGTGCAGTCGCCCGTATGCGCGCCCAGCCGTGCGAGTTTCCTGTCGGGCCGCTATCCCCGCACGTGCGGCGTGCGCCAGAACGGGCAGGACATCCCTCAGACCGAGTACCTGACTCCGCGCGTCTTTGCAGATAATGGGTACGTGTGCGGCCTGTCCGGCAAGCTGCACATCAGCACCTGCCACCCATCCGTCTGCCCGGACGTCGAGCGGCGGATTGACGACGGGTATTCGTTCTTCGCCTGGTCGCACCACCCGGCGGCTGCCGGCAAGGGCAACTGGAGCCAGAACGCCTACACCAACTGGCTGACCGAACAGGGGATCGAATACCACACGGAACCGCTCGCAGAGTGCCGCTATGTGAACCGTGGCATGCCCGCAGCTTACAGTCAGACGGCCTGGTGCTTCAACGAGGCCATGCGCTTCATCGACGGACAGCCGCAGGATCAGCCCTGGCTGTTCTCGATCAACTGCTACGATCCGCATCACCCGTTCGATCCGCCGGCGGAGTTTTTCGACCGCTATCGCGCCATGCTGGACGACATTCCGCTCCCGGACTACGTGCCGGGCGAGCTTGAACAAAAGCCCATCTTCCAGATGCGCGATCACGAGGGCGCGTACAACACGCCGGGCAACTATCCCTATGACGAGATGAGCGACCGCGACCACCGCTACATCACCGCCGCCTACTGGGCGATGGTAGATCAGATCGACTTTCACGTCGGGCGCATCGTCGAGCACCTCAAGCGCATTGGCCAGTATGAGAATACGATCATCATCTATACCTCGGACCATGGCGAGAGCCTGGGCGACCACGGCATCTATCTCAAGGGGCCGTATTGCTACGAGACGGCCGTGCATGTGCCCTTCGTCATCCACTGGGCGGGGCATACGCTGCACGGCATGACGCGCGACGCACTTGTGGAGATGATCGACATCGCGCCCACGCTGTGCGAGGCGGCGGGCATCGAAGCGCCGCCGTCATTCCAGGGACGTTCGTTCCTGCCTCTGGTCACCGATCCGGCGGCGGAGGACCGCTTCCGCGAGAGCGTCTATGCGGAGTTTTACAATGCAAACATCAATCATCGCCACCCCAAGGCGTATGTGACGATGGTGTTTGACGGGCGCTGGAAGCTGGTCAAGGCGCATGCACAGGAGGGCGCGCCTTCGCTGGGCGGAGAGCTGTACGACCTGTCGGCCGATCCGCACGAACATCGGAACCTGTACGATCAGCCGGAATACGTCGCGGAGCAGGCGCGACTGCTGGCGCTGCTGGCGGACCGCATGGCGCAGACGGCGGATCCCCTGCCCGTGCGGCGCGCTTTCTGGTGAGTTGCATACAAAAAAGGCCGCGCAAGCGGCCTTTTTGCATGTCTCTTACAGCATGTTGCCAATGTCCAAATCCTTCCCGTCGAGCACGGCCCGGCAGAGCGTGTCGCCCGTGTAGACGAGTTTGAGCAGGAAGAACGGCGCGCCCTCGGCGAGCAGGCGCAGGAAGATCCGGTCGCCCGTCCACAGCGGCAGCGCGTCCACCTGCTCGATGGGCACCCAGGCCAGGTCGCCCTCGTTGCAGGCATGCAGCTCTCCCGTGAAGCCGTCGGCAGTAAACAGGTACATGTACTCCGTGCCCCATTCATCTGACACGAATGTGACGATGCCGCGCGGCGTATAGCGTGTGAGCGTGAGGCCCGTCTCCTCGTACACCTCGCGCAGCAGGCACTCGTCCGGGCTCTCGCCCGCCTCAAAGTGACCGCCCACGCCGATCCACTTGCCGGCGTTGAGGTCGACGCGCTTCTTGACGCGGTGCAGCATCAGGTAGCAGCCGTCCCGTTCGATATAGCACAGGGTGGTGTTCATCTTTCGTCTCCTTTCAGGGCGCAGAGCGTCCATTCGATCGCCGCGGCCATGCGCGCCTCGCCGTCCTGGAAGTGGCCGCCCGGGTGAAGGCGCAGCGCCGCAGGGAAGCCGCGGGCCAGGAGCAGCGCGTACAGCCGCTCGGTACACGCCTGCACCTGCGAAAGGCGCGCGTTGCGCGTGTGCGCCTCGCGCTCGCCCAGCGACAGATAGACCGGCCGCGGCGGGAGGGAGGGCAGCTCCGCCTCCATGTAGGGCAGGAATCCGTCGAACCACAGCGAGCCCGACACGCTGGCATAGGCGTCAAAGGGCGCCGCGCGCGTCATGGCGTACAGGCTGAACAGCCCGGCCAGCGAACAGCCGGCGAGCGCGCGTTGCGCGGGTGCAAAGCCCAGCGCGTCGAATGCACGGGGCAGTGCGTCCGTACACAGCGCCTCAAGAAAGGCGCCGGCGCGCCCCGTGAACGCGTCGCCACGGGCAAACGCGGGCGGCGCGGGCCAGGGCGAGAGATCGGCGTTCCAGTCGGGGACGGAAAGGCGCACGAGCGAGAGGGCGCGCTCCGACAGGCGCGCGCGCAGGCCCGCCTCGCGCGCGGGATCCCCGGACAGTAGAAAGACGGCGGGCGCATCCGCCGCTCCCCGAACGAGCACCTCGATGGTCACTGAAAGGGCCTCCTCCGGTCCGAAATGGCTTCGAGCTTCTTCTTTGGGGTTCGCGGCCTGGGCGCAATTTCCTGCCGGACGGCGCAAAAACAGAGCGCGGACGGGTCTTGCCCGTCCGCGCTCGATGCATGGCTCAACCGACGACGTTCTGAGGCGCGCCGCGCAGGAAGCAGCGCAGGTTCTCCACCGCGATGTCCATCAGGCGCTGGCGGCTCTCCCGCGGCGCCCAGGCGATGTGCGGCGTGATCAGGCAGTTCTCCAGGCCGAGCAGCGGGTTGTCCGGCTGGACCGGCTCGGTGGAGACCACGTCCACCGCCGCGCCGTACAGCTTGCCCGACGTCAGCGCCTCGCGCAGCGCCGCCTCGTCCACCAGCGGGCCGCGGGAGGTGTTGATCAGGACCGCGCCGTCCTTCATCCTGGCGATGGTCTCGCCGCGGATGATGTGCCTCGTCTCGGGGAAGAGCGGGCAGTGCAGCGAGACGACGTCGCTGCGCTCCAGCAGCTCGTCCAGCGGCACGCACTCCTCGGCCTGGACGAAGGCGTCATACGCCAGCACCTGCATGCCGAACGCACGCGCGATCTGCGCGGTGCGCTGGCCGATGCGCCCATAGCCGACGATGCCCATCGTCTTGCCGCTGAGCTCGATGAGCGGATAGTCCCAGAAGCAGAAGTCCGGGCAGGCAGTCCAGCGCCCCTCTTGCACGGCCTGCGCGTGGTGCGCCACGCGATGGCACAGCTCCAGCAGCAGCGCGAACACGTACTGCGCTACGGCGTCGGTGCCGTAGGTGGGGATGTTGCACACGACGATCCCCCGCTCGCGCGCGGCCTGCACGTCCACCACGTTGTAGCCCGTGGCCAGCACACCGATGAAGCGCACGCTCGGCATCGCCTGGATCAGCTCGCGCGACAGCACGGTCTTGTTGGTGTAGATCGCCTCCGCGTCGCCGATGCGCTCCAGCACTGCCTCCGGCGGCGTGCGGTCGTATACGGTCAGTTCGCCCAGCTCCTGCAGCGGGCCCCAGCTCAGATCGCCGGGATTCTCGGTATATCCATCCAGCACGACGATTTTCATATTTTATCACACCTCCAGCATCGACCAGGCCAGGTCGAGCGTCCGCTTCGCGCCCGACAGCACCATCTCGGGATCCTCGTCCGCCCAGGGCTTGACCTCAAAGGAGACCACCGGCCGCTTGCCCTCGCCCAGGTAGCCGATCTCAAACAGCTTGCGCAGGAAGTCCGCAAGCGTGCGCGCGTCCACCTCGCTGTGGGGGAAGCCAAAGCGCGGGTGCTGATCGCCGTAGGCGGGCGCGCCGGGCGTCAGCACGGCGTTGGCGATGTGCGCGTGGCGCAGGTACGGCGCGATCGGCCGCAGGTTGCGCTCGAACGTCTCGCGCAGCTGGACGATGTGGCTCAGGTCGGCCATCAGCCCGAAGAACGGATAGGCTGCGCACATCTCCCGCGCGTAGCGCTCGGCCAGCTCCACCGGGCCGATCAGCGAGCGCTTCTCCACATCCCGGTCGAACACCTCCAGGTTGACCGCGAGGCTGCCCTTCGAGGCCGCGTAGTCGCACAGCTCGTGCGTCGTGCGGCACAGCGCCTGGTAGTGCGCCTCAACCTGATCCGGATCAAACGGCCCCGCCAGGAAGGCGATGCCCTCCGCGCCCAGCTCGCAGGCCTCGTCGATGCAGGCCTTCATCCGGTTCACGCCGCGCTGGCGGAGCGACTCGTCCAGGCTGCACAGGTTCTCGCCGTTGCGCATCATCTGCGGCTGCGCGCCGTAGGCGATGCCCACGTCCGCCTCGCGCGCGAGCTTGGCCACGCGCTGGCGCACGCCCGCGTCTGCGATGCGCGTCAGCTCGATGAAGTCGAAGTAGTCGTCCTCCAGCACGCGCCGCACGCTGCGCTCGATCTCGCCCTCGCCCGTCATGGCAAACGGATAGGCCATGAAGTGCACGAGGCCGGTCCGAAAGTACTTTTTCATGGGTTCCCGCATGGTGTGCCTCCTTGTCTGCAATGTGATGTCCGGGTGCCGGTCCGCCTGGACTGGCGTTTCGTTTATTGAAAAAAGATTTCGTTTATTTAATTTTAGCACGAAAAACGGCGCTTTGCAATGCCTGCACACGGGTTTTGCGCCACCGCCGCCCTGTTTTTTCACGCGGGCATATGGTATAATGAGACATCACAACCGCATGGCGGGAGACGAACATGGGGAGCGAGCGATGAGCAAGCAGCTGAACGCCAACCAATCCATTGAAAAGGGCATCCGCATCATCGAGGTGCTGGCGCACAGCGCCGGGCCGCTGAGGCTTTCGCAGGTGGCAGCCGCCGTGGACATGCCGGCCAGCACGGTGCTGCGCATGCTCACGGCGCTCATCGGCTGCGGCTACGCCTACCAGGAGGAGGGCGAGCTCAAGCGCTACGGCCTGACGATGCGCTTTGCCTACATCGGCCAGATGGTCGCGGAGCACTTCAGCATCCGCGATATTGCGCATGCGCACCTGGCGCGCCTGGCGCAGGAGACGGGCGAGTCGTGCTGCCTGGCCGTTCAGGATGGAGAGCGCGTCCGCTATATGGATGTCGTGGAGGCCGGACAGGGCCTGATCGCCATCCGTCAGCGCGTGGGCGGCACGGCGATGATGCACTGCACCGGCAGCGGCAAGCTGTTCCTCTCCCAGTACGACGAGGCGGCGCTGGAGGCGTTTGTGCGGGCGGGCAACCTGCGCCCGCTGACGCCGCGTACCATCACGCAGGCGGACGCGCTGCGGGGCGAGCTGGAGCGTGTGCGTGCGCAGGGCTATGCGACGGATGACGAGGAGTGCGAGACGGGCATGCGCTGCCTGGCCGCGCCCATCCGGGACGCGGGCGGGCGGATCGTCGCGGTGCTCAGCCTGTCCGGGCCGGTCAGCCGCATGGATGGCGAGCGGATGGAGAGCGCACTGCTGCCCGCAGTGCAGCGTGCGGCGGAGGCGATTTCGGAGCGGGTCGGCGGCGTACAGGCCGGCTGAGGATGTGAACAACGAAAGCCGCCAGGCCTGTGTCCGGCGGCGCGATGAAAGGAGCGCAAAGGGGCATGAAGCTCAACAGGGAGTCGATCGGGGCCGCGCAGGCGTGGCGTGCGGCGGGCATGCGACTGCCGGACTATGACGTGGAGGCGGTCATACGGCGCACGCTGGAGGCGCCGGCGTGGGTGCACTTTGGCGCGGGCAACATCTTCCGCGGCTACGTCGCGCACATCGCCCAGCGGCTGCTGAACGCGGGCCTGGCCGACACGGGCGTGATTGCGGCAGAGACGTTTGACGGCGAGATCCTGCGGCGCATCTACGCGCCGCACGACAGCCTGGCGCTGCTGGTGCGCATGCTGCCGGACGGGCGGTTGGAGAAGGAGGTCGTGGCGAGCATCGCCGCGGGCCTTGACGCGCAGGAGACGGCGGGGCGCGCGCAGCTGGAGCGGATCTTCGCGTCGCCTTCGCTGCAGATGGTCAGCTTTACGATCACGGAGAAGGGCTATGCGCTGACGGGGCTGGATGGCCGGCCGACGCCGCAGGCGCTGGCGGACATGGAGGCCGGGCCGGCGGCGTCGGCCGGCGCGATGGGCGTGGCGGCGGCGCTGCTGCATGCGCGCTACCGCGCGGGCGCATATCCCGTGGCGATGGTCAGCATGGACAACTGCAGCCGCAACGGCGACAGGCTGCGCGACGCCGTGCGGGCGATGGCGCAGGCGTGGTGCGAGCGCGGCCTGGCGGACGCGGGTTTTGCGGCCTATCTGCGGGACGGACGCGTGACCTTCCCGCTGACGATGATCGACAAGATCACGCCGCGGCCGGATGAGGCCGTGCGCCGCGCGCTGGAGGCGGACGGCCTGGAGGACATGGCGCCCGTCACGACGGCGCGCGGCACGTACATCGCGCCGTTTGTGAACGCCGAGGCGGCGGAATACCTGGTCGTGGAGGACGACTTTCCCGCGGGACGGCCGCCGCTGGAGCGCGCGGGCGTCTACATGGCCGACCGCGAGACGGTCAACCGCAGCGAACGCATGAAGGTCATGACCTGCCTGAACCCGCTGCACACGGCGCTGGCGGTGTTCGGCTGCCTGCTGGGTTATACCCGCATCAATGAGGAGATGCGGGACGCGGACCTGCGGGCGCTGGTCGAGCGCATCGGCGCGGTCGAGGGGCTGCCCGTCGTGGAGGACCCGGGCATCATCCGGCCCGAGGCGTTTTTGCGCGAGGTGATCGACGAGCGGCTGCCCAACCCGTACCTGCCCGACGCGCCGCAGCGCATCGCCACGGACACGAGCCTGAAGATCCCCATCCGCTTCGGCGGCACGATCCGCCGCTATGCGGAGCGGCCGGACCTGGACGTGGGGGCGCTCGTGGGCATCCCGCTGGCGATTGCGGCCTGGCTGCGCTATGTGCTGGGCGTGGACGACGGGCTGCGCGCGATGCAGGTCAGCCCGGACCCGCAGCTGCCACAGCTGCGCGCGGCGCTGACGGGCGTGGAGCCGGGCCGGCCGCAGTCCTATGCGGGCCAGCTGCGTCCGCTGCTGGCGCAGGAGGCGCTGATGGGCGTGGATCTGTGCGCATGCGGTCTGGCCGGCCGCGTGGAGGACTACTTCAAGCGCATGCTTGCAGGGCCCGGCGCGGTGCGCCGCACGCTGCGGGAGGCGCTGGGCAGACAGAGCGATCGGGAGGAATGACACATGACGCCCTTTGAACGATGGGAGAACCGGCTGATCTGGCGCGGGCGCGGCGAGACGCTGGCGCTTGAACCCTGGGGCCCGGACAGCCTGTACGTGCGCGCGGCGCTCATGCGCGAGCTGGAGGACACCCGCTGGGCGCTGCTGGATCCTGCGCCCGCCCCGGATGTGGACATCCGGATCGAGGAGGGGCGCGCCAGCATCCGCTGCGGCCGGCTGACGGCGGTCGTGGAGGAGGACGGCTGGCAGCGGCATGCGCGCATCGCCTATTTCAACCAGCGCGGCGAGCTGCTGCTGCGCGAGACGGCCTCGGCCAACGCGCTGCTGCTCAAGAGCCGCAAGTTTGAGCCGCACTTGGGCGGCGACTACGCGATCACCCAGACGTTCGAAGGCCAGCCCGGCGAGCGCCTGTGGGGCATGGGACAGTATCAGGAGGCGCGCGTGGACTGGAAGGGCTGCACGTTGGAGCTGGCGCACCGCAACTCCCAGGCCAGCGTGCCGTTTGTGGTCTCCAGCCGCGGCTACGGCTTCCTGTGGCACAACCCGGCCATCGGCGAGGTGACGTTCGGCGAGAACCGGACGACCTGGCGCGCGGATTCGGCCAGGCAGCTGGAGTACTTCATCACCTGCGGCGATACGCCCGCCGAGATCAGCCTGCACTATGCGCGCGCCACGGGCTTTGCGCCGGTGATGCCCGAGTACGGCCTGGGCTTTTGGCAGTGCAAGCTGCGCTACTGGAACCAGGAGCAGCTGCTGCGCGTGGCGCGGGAGTACAAGCGCCGCGGGCTGCCCATCGACGTGATCGTGTGCGACTTCTTCCACTGGCCGCGCATGGGCGACTACCGGTTCGACCCGGAGTTCTTCCCCGACCCCGCGGCGATGGTGCGCGAGCTTCGGGGCATGGGCATCGAGCTGATGGTCAGCGTCTGGCCGCAGGTGGCGTTCACCAGTGAGAATTACGAGGAGATGCTCCAGCAGGGGCTGCTCGTGCGCGCCGAATATGGAGAGCAGATCGGCATGCGCTTTGTCGAGGACAGCATGTTCTACGACGCGACCAACCCGCGCGCGCGCCGGTATGTGTGGGAGAAGTGCAAAAAGAACTACTATGACAACGGCATCCGGCTGTTCTGGCTGGATGAGGCCGAGCCCGAATACGGTACCTATGACTACAAGGCCTACCGCTATCTGCTGGGCAGCAACCAGCAGGTGGGCAACCTCTACCCCCAGCAATACGTGCGCGGCTTTTACGAGGGCCTGCGGGAGGCGGGCGAGGAGCGGCCCGTCAGCCTGGCGCGCTGCGCATGGGCGGGCAGCCAGCGCTACGGCGCGCTGGTGTGGTCGGGCGACGTCATGTCCACGTGGGAGGACTTCCGCAAGCAGGTCTGCGCTGGGCTGAGCATGGGCTTTGCGGGCATCCCGTGGTGGACGACGGACATCGGCGGCTTCCATCACGGCAACCCCGAAGACCCGGGCTTTCGCGAGCTGCTCGTGCGCTGGTTCCAGTGGGCGTGCTATTGCCCCGTCATGCGCCTGCACGGCGACCGCCAGCCCGCGCAGCCCGTGCGCCGCGCGGACGGCACGCCCTGCCTGAACTCCGGCAGCGACAACGAGGTCTGGAGCTTCGGCGAGGAGGCGTATCCCATCCTGGTCAAGTACATGCGCCGCCGCGAGCAGCTGCGCCCGTACGTGCGCGCGCTGATGCGGGAGGCGCACGAGACGGGGCGGCCGCTGCTGCGCGCGATGTTCTACGAATACCCGGACGATCCGGCCTGCGACGGGCTGAAGGATCAATACATGTTCGGCGCGGATTACCTCGTCGCGCCCGTGCTTGAGCCGGGCGTCCGCAGCCGTCAGGTCGTGCTGCCCGCGGACAGCCGCTGGGAGAACGCCGACACCGGCGAGGTGTACGAGGGCGGACAGACCGTCTGCGCGCCCGCGCCGCTGGACGTCATCCCCGTCTTTTGCAGGCGGTAAGCGACAGACAAAAGGAGAGATTTCATGGCGACGATCACCCTCAACCCCGCCAGAAGCCGGGGCACCATCCACCGCAACATCTACGGCCACTTTGCCGAGCACCTGGGCCGGTGCATCTATCAGGGCCTGTTCGTGGGCGAGGACAGCCCCATCCCCAACGTCAAGGGCATGCGCACGGACGTGGTGGAGGCGCTCAAGCGCATCGGCGTGCCCGTGCTGCGCTGGCCGGGCGGATGCTTTGCCGACGAGTACCACTGGGAGGACGGCATCGGCCCCCAGGAGAGCCGCAAGCGCATGGTCAACACCAATTGGGGCGGCGTGGTGGAGGACAACTCCTTCGGCACGCACGAGTTTCTGGAGCTGTGCGCGCAGCTGGGCTGCGAGCCGTACATCAATGCCAACGTCGGTAGCGGCACCGTGCGCGAGATGGCCGAGTGGGTTGAGTACCTCAACAGCGACGGCGACTCCAGCGTCGTGCGCCGCCGCCGGGCGAACGGACGCCAGGATGCGTGGGGCGTCAAGTATTGGGGCGTGGGCAACGAGAGCTGGGGCTGCGGCGGCAACATGCGCCCGGAATACTACGCCGATGAATTCCGCCGCTACGCCACCTTCTGCCGCCGCTACGGCGACCACGCGCTGTACAAGATCGCCTGCGGCCCCAACGCGGACGACTACGCCTGGACGGAGACGCTCATGCAGCGCGCCGGGCGGTTCATGGACGCGCTGACGCTGCACTACTATACGCTGTGCGTGGACTCGTGGGACGTGCCCAAGGGCAGCGCGACGCAGTTCGGGCGTTCGGATTTTTACAAGGCGCTGTCTCGGGCCGCGCGCATGGACGAGCTGATTACGCGTCACGACGCGATCATGACGCGCTATGATCCGCAGCGCCGCGTCGGCCTGATCGTCGACGAGTGGGGCGCCTGGTACGACGTCGAGCCGGGTACGAACCCGGGCTTCCTCTACCAGCAGAACACGATGCGCGATGCGCTGATCGCTGCCATCACGCTCAACATCTTCAACCGCCACTGCGACCGCGTGGTCATGGCCAACCTCGCGCAGACGGTCAACGTCCTGCAGGCGGTGATCCTGACCGAGGGCGAGCGCATGGTGCTCACGCCGACCTATCATGTCTTTGACCTGTACCGCCCGCACCAGGACGCGCGCGAGGTCGACTGCTTTGTCGAGTCGGACGAGGTGGGCGAGGGCGCGTGGCGCATGGGGCAGGTGACGGCCTCGGCCTCCGAGCGGGACGGCGTGCTCACCGTGACGCTGGCGAACCTGAGCGCGGACGCGCCGGCAGACGTGCGCATCGACGGCGCGGGCGCGCGCGCGGCGCAGGGGCGCGTCCTCCACGGCGCGATGGACGCCTACAATGACTTTGGCGACGAGCGCCTGACCCCGGCCCCGCTGGCGGGCCTGCGCGTGCAGGACGGCGTCGTGACCGCGCAGCTGCCGCCCTGCAGCGTGGCGGCGGTGCGCATCGAGCGGGCATGAACCGCATGTGCAGGCGCTGCCTGTTGCAGGACATGCCCGACGAGGCGGCGCTGCTGCAGAGCGTGCGCGAGCTGATCGACCTGCTGGAGCCCCGGGCGCGCGCGCCGCAGGAGGCCGTGCGCCGGCGGCTGCAGGCGTGCGCCGCCTGCGCGCACCTCAACGCCGGCACGTGCGCGCTGTGCGGTTGTTACGTCGAACTGCGCGCGGCCAAGGCGCGGATGAGCTGCCCGGACGTGCCGCCCCGATGGACGCCCACAGACGCATAACCCGGCCCCCGGAGCGAACCTCCGGGGGCCTTGCTTTCCATCGATTGCCGTTTCTGCCTGCGCATAAGCAGGACGGCAGATTCCATACTAGGCTTGTCGAGGAAAACAACGATAGGAGGCAGACGGGGTGCGAGCAACAGGCATTGTGCGCAGAATCGACGAATTGGGACGCGTGGTCATCCCCAAGGAGATCCGCCGGACGCTGCGGATCCGCGAGGGCGACCCGCTGGAAATCTACACGGACAAGGACGGCGAGGTGATCCTCAAGAAGTATTCCCCGATTGGGGAGATTTCCTCCTTCGCCAAGGACTACACCGAGTCGCTCTTCCGCGCGCTGGGGCACATCGCGTGCATCTGCGACCGGGACATGGTCGTCTCGGCCAGCGGCGTGCCGCGCAAGGAGCTGTGCGACAGGCCCATCAGCCGCGACCTGGAGGCGGCCATTCAGGGACGCCAGGTCGTCAATGTCAACCGCCAGTCCGGCGGCCGGATGCTGGCCGTCACCAACGAGGAGGATGCCGCGGCGTACACCGCGCAGGTCATCTGTCCGATCATCGCCGACGGCGAGTCCATCGGCGCGGTGCTCCTGCTCTCGCGCGAGCAGAACGCCAGGATGGGCGACACAGAGCTCAAGGTCGCCGAAACCACCGCGTCCATCGTCGGCAGGCAGATGGAGCAGTAAATAGGCGCTGCAGGAGGTCCTCCTGCGGCGCTTTGCTGTGCGGGCGCGCGCCTTGTACGGAACCTGTCAAAAAGTTGTACTGTCGCCTCTCGATTCTGCTTGAATTCCATGGGGCGTCATGCTATGATTGAGGAAAGTTGTCCGTACAGGAGGCAAGCAATCATGAAAAACGCACGCATGATCGTCGATCGCGATTTCCGCGTCGGCCAGATCGACAAGCGCATCTACGGCTCCTTCCTGGAGCATCTGGGCAGAGCGATTTACACCGGCATCTATGAGCCGGGCCATCCCCTCGCCGACGAGCAGGGATTCCGCACGGACGTGCTGGATCTCGTGCGCGAGATCGGCGTGCCGATCGTCCGTTGGCCGGGCGGAAACTTCGTCTCCGGCTATAACTGGCAGGACGGCATCGGCCCCAAGGAGAGCCGCCCCCGGCGCCTGGATATGGCGTGGTTCTCCACCGAGACGAACGAGGTGGGCATCCACGAGTTCTGCGACTGGGCGAAGAAGGCTGACAGCAGCGTCATGATGGCGGTCAACCTGGGCACCCGCGGCGTGGACGAGGCGCGCAACGTCGTCGAGTACTGCAACCACAAGGGCGGCAGCTACTGGTCGGACCTGCGCCGCAAGAACGGCGCGGCGGATCCCTTTGACGTCAAGCTCTGGTGCCTGGGCAACGAGATGGACGGCCCGTGGCAGATCGGCCACAAGACCGCGCAGGAGTACGCGCGCGTGGCGCACGAGGCGGGCAAGGTCATGAAGTGGATCGACCCGACCATCGAGCTGGTGGCCTGCGGCTCCTCTAACCTGAACATGCCCACGTTCGGCGACTGGGAGCGCACCGTGCTGGAGGAGGCGTATGACACCGTCGACTACCTCTCCCTGCACCAGTACTACGGCAATCCAGACGACGATACCCCGCACTTCCTCGCCCGCAGCGCGCACATGGACGACTTCATCCGCACCGTCATCAGCATCTGCGACGCGGTGCAGGGCAAGAAGCACAGCAAGAAGAAGATCAACCTCTCCTTCGACGAGTGGAACGTCTGGTTCCACTCCAACGGCCACGATCAGCAGTACTACGACAGCCGCGTCTGGCACGAGGCCCCGCCGCTGCTGGAGGACGACTACACCTTCGAGGACGCGCTGCTGGTGGGCAGCATGCTCATCACCATGCTGCGCCACGCGGACCGCGTGAAGGTCGCATGCATGGCGCAGCTGGTCAACGTCATCGCCCCGATCATGACCAAGGCGGGCGGCGGCGCGTGGCGCCAGACGATCTTCTATCCGTACATGCACGCCTCCCGCTACGGTCGCGGCACGGCGCTGCTGCCGGTGCTGGATGCGCCGACCTATGAGACCAAGGACCTGGGCGCCGTGCCCTGCGTCGACGCCATCGCGGTGGAGAACGAGGACGGCGGCGTGACGGTCTTCGCGGTCAACAAGGACCTGACGGAGGACGTTTGCCTGACGGTCGACCTGCGGGCCTTCCCCGGCCTGCGCGTGGCGGAACACATCCAGCTGCACCATGACGACGTCAAGGCGCGCAACACCCTGGAGAACCCCAACGAGGTTGCGCCGACGGCGGGCGAGGGCGGCAAGATTGAGGACGGCCGGCTGCAGGTGCGCCTGGGCAACCTCAGCTGGAACGTCATTCGCCTGGAAAAGGCTGAATAAGCGCATAGCGGCCGCAAGACGGCGTCAACGAAGCGGATATACCGGCGGTATATCCGCTTTTTACTGCACAAAAAAAGCGGCCCGGAATCTCCGGACCGCCGCTGTTTTGTTCAAGGGCTCAAGGCATGCGCGTGATTGCGTCCGCCAGCGCCCTTGCGTTCTGCTCAGGCGTCGCCCAGCTGGTCACAAAGCGCACGGCCGTGCGTCCGTCCGGCAGGGGAGACCAGACCTGGAAGCCGAAGTCGCGCGCGAGAAAGTCCATCTGCGCCTGCGTCAGGATGGGGAACAGCTGGTTTGTCGCCGTCTGCACGAAGAATGGCACGCCGCGCGCCGTCAGCGCCGCGCGCACGACCTGCGCCATGGCGTTGGCGTGGCGCGCCAGGTCCATGCACAGGCCATCCGCGAGCAGCACGTCAAACTGCCGGCCTACGACGAAACCCTTGGCCAGCATGCCGCCGCGGTTCTTGATCAGATAGCGGAAGTCGGGCTTGAGCGAGGGATGGACGACGACCATCGCCTCGCCCAGCAGCGCGCCGTTCTTTGTGCCGCCGATGTAGAACGCGTCGCACAGGCGCGGCAGGTCGGCAAACGTCACGTCGCAGCCCTCGCTGGCCAGCGCGCTGCACAGCCGCGCGCCGTCCATGTACAGGTACATCCCCAGCTCGTCGCAGGCCGCGCGCAGCGCCCGCAGCTCGTCCAGGCTGTACACCGTGCCCAGCTCGGACGCATTGGAGATGAACGCCACCCGCGGGCGCACCATGTGCTCGTCCGTATGCGTGGCCACGACGGCGCGAAGCGCTCCGGCGGTCAGTTTGCCGTTCTCGGCCGGCACGGAGAGGATCTTGTGCCCCGCGCCTTCGACCGCGCCGGTCTCATGCGTGTTGATGTGCCCGCAGTCCGCGCACACGACCGCCTCGTGCGGCCGCAGGAACGCCGTCAGCGCGATGAGGTTGGCGCTGGTGCCGCCCGTGAGCAGGTGCACGTCCGCCTCCGGGCAGCCAATCAGCGCGCGGACCCGCTCGTGCGCGCGCAGCGACACCTCGTCCAGCCCATAGCCGCAGCACTGGGACAGGTTCCCGGCGTGCATCGCCTCCAGAACGCGCGGATGCGCGCCCTCGCTGTAGTCGTTCAGAAACAGAATCATCTCAAGCCCCTCTTTTCTGGCGTGAATCTACCCAGCAGTGTAGCACAAGGCGGCGAAAAACACAAGCAGGCCCTGTTGGCAGGCGGACATTGGACGCAATGACTGGACGAAATAGACAAAATCTGATATACTGACATCAGCAAACCGATGAAGCGGCGCCAGGCCGCAGGAAAAGAGGAGAATCGGAGCATGAATACGACGCTTGTCATCATGGCGGCGGGCATGGGCTCGCGCTACGGCGGCAACAAACAGGTGGCCCAGATCGGGCCCGGCGGCGAGATGCTGATGGAGTACTCCATATACGACGCGCTGCGCGCAGGGTTTACCAAGGTGGTGCTCATCATCAAGCGCGACATGCTGGAGACGGTCAAGGGCCTTGTCGGCGATCGCGTCGCCCGGCGGGCGCAGGTGGAATACGTCTTTCAGGACTTCTCGTCCATCCCCGCGTTCTATTCGGTGCCCGCGGAGCGCAAAAAGCCGTTTGGCACGGTGCACGCCATCCTGTGCGCACGTGACGTCGTGCACGAGCCCTTTGCCGTGCTCAACGCCGACGACTACTACGGCGTGCCCGCGTTCGAGTCGATGCACGCCTGTCTGCAGCAGCTCGCGCCCAGCGGGGACGCCGCCATGGTCGGCTATCGCCTGCGCAACACGGTCTCCGAGCACGGCACGGTCACACGCGGCGTGTGCACAGTGCGGGATGGCCGCCTGGCAGGCGTGACGGAGACGTACGGCATCCGTCCGTTCCCAGATGGCAGCATCCGCGATACGCACGAGGACGGCGCGGGCGTGCCGCTGGACCCGGACGCGCTGGTCTCCATGAACTTCTGGGGCTTTACGCCGTGGATCTTCGAGGCAGGCGCGGCGTACTTTGACGCGTTTCTGCGCGGCCTGCCGGCCGACAGCCTCAAGGGCGAGTGCCTGCTGCCCGTCATGGTCGACGAGCTGATGCGTGCGGGCCGGCTGTCCGTGCGCGTGCTGTCCACGGACGCGGCATGGTTTGGCATGACCTATCAGGAGGACCGGCCGCGCGTGGCCGAGGCGCTGCGCGCGCTGCACGCGTCGGGCGTCTATCCGCCCACGCTCAAGGCGTGACGGACGGGACAACCGGGCGCCGGAAGCTGCGGCTTCCGGCGCATTTTGTCAGACGGATGGAGGGAAGGCGCGCATGCGCCGCATATGAACAGGACGATCGGCATTCTGGCCCACGCGGACGCGGGCAAGACGACGCTCAGCGAGCAGATTCTCTGCCTGGCGGGCGTGCTGCGCGCGCCGGGACGCGTGGACCATCAGGACGCGTTCATGGATTCGGATGCGATGGAGCGCCGCCGGGGCATCACGATCTTTTCCGGCCAGGCGGTCTTTGCGCTTGGCGAAAACCGCTATACGTTGCTGGACACGCCGGGCCATGCGGATTTTTCCGCCGAGATGGAGCGCGCGCTGCAGGCGCTGGATGCGGCGATCCTCGTCGTCAGCTGCGTGGAGGGCGTGCAGAGCCACACGGAGACGATCTGGCGGCTGGCGCGCCGGGCCGGGCTGCCGGCCTTCTTCTTCCTGAACAAGACGGACCGCGTGGGCGCAGACGTGGACCGCACGCTCGCCGCCATCCGCAAGCGCCTGACGCCGGACTGCGCGCTGTTTGGCGCAGGGGCGGCGCAGGGCCGCTTTTCCGACGCTGAGCGGGAGGAGATCGCCGCGCGCGACGAGGCGCTGCTGGAGCGCTACCTGGAGGATGGCGCGACGGACGCGGCATTCATGGAGGCTGCGCGGCGCGAGGTGGCGCAGGGACGGCTGTTCCCGGCGTTCAGCGGCGCGGCCCTGCGCGGCGAGGGCGTCGAGGCGCTGCTGTATGGCCTGGACGCGCTGTTGACGACCGACTACGCGTCGCGCCTGGACGAGCCGTTTGCCGCGCACGTGTTCCGCGTGCGCAGGGATGGCCAGGGCGCGCGGGAGACGCACATGAAGGTGCTCGCGGGCAGGCTGCGCGTCAAGGACGAGGTGCAGGCGCTGACGGCGGACGGCGGGACGGCGCGTGAGAAGGCGCACGAGCTGCGCGTCTATCACGGCGAGCGCTACCGTTCCGTTGCACAGGCCGGCGCGGGCGAGGTCGTCGCAGTGACGGGGCTGGCCCTGCCGCTGCCCGGCGACCGCATCGGCGACCGGCCCGCCCGCGCGCGGTTTGAGACGCGGCCGATGCTGCGCGCCCGCGCGCTGTTCGGCCCGCCGCTGCAAAAGGACGCCGTGCTGGCCGCGATGCGCCAGCTGGAGCAGGAGGATCCCGCGCTCTCGGTCGGCGTCGACCCGGACACGGGCGAGCCGGAGGTCAGCGTCATGGGTCCCATCCAGCTGGAGGTGCTTCAGGAGCTGCTGCGCACGCGCTTTGCGATGGATGTGCGCTTTGGCGACAGCCGCATCCTGTATCTGGAGACGATCGCAGCGCCGGCGATGGGCGTGGGGCACTACGAGCCGCTGCGCCACTATGCGGAGGTGCATTTGCGTCTGACGCCCGGCCCGCGCGGCAGCGGCGTGATATTCCAAAGCGTATGCCCGGTGGATGTGCTGGCGCTCAACTGGCAGCGGCTGATCGGGACGCATGTGCTGGAGCGTGCGCATCGCGGCGTGCTGACCGGCGCGCCGCTGACGGACGTATGCGTGACGCTTGTGACGGGGCGCGCACACCTGAAGCACACGGAGGGAGGCGACTTCCGCGAGGCGACGTATCGCGCGATCCGGCAGGGGCTGATGGGCGCGCAGAGCGTGCTGCTTGAGCCGGTGTGCCGTTTTGCGCTGAGCGTGCCCCAGGGCGCGCTGGGCCGCGTGCTCGCAGACCTGACGCGCCTACGCGCGGATTTTGAGGCGCCGCAGCAGACGGATGAAATGGCGTCGATCGAGGGCCTGTGTCCTGCCTCGACGTTCATGCGCTATCCCGCGGCGTTCACGGCGGCGACGCACGGACGCGGCACGGTCTCCTACGCGCTGTCGCACTATGCGCCCTGCCACGACGCGGAACAGGTCGTTGCGGCGGCGGCGGCATACAATCCGCTGGCCAGCCTCGCGGATACGCCGGATTCGGTGTTTTGCAGCCATGGCGCGGGCTTCAACGTCAGCTGGCGCGAGGCGCCCGCCTGGGCGCACTGTCCGCCGCCGGAGCGGGAGACAAGACCGTTTGTGCCGTAAGGGGGAACGCGTCCGGGATTCCTGGAGGACTGAGAAGGAAATTGCCGCTGTTCGTCCGGAATAGGTGAAGGGCGATCCGCAAAGCCGGGCGTTTTGAAAAAACGGATTTGGTGAAACCGGCGTTGAACGTGAAACCCGACAGTATGCGACCGTCGTGCCGGAGAAGAAGCGCTGACCGGTTCGGCGCGTGCAAGCCAACAGCCCTGCGCCACAGAGAAAGGCGCAGGGCTGTTGAATGTAGACAGGCGTCGGGGGACGATTACCGTTCGCCCTCCTGACTGATAGCGTGGGCGGCGTCGGGGAAGGAGAGGTTCGCCTCGCGCGCAATGCGGGCGACGTCGTCGGACTCGGGCTTCTCGCGGCGCACGCCGTATCCCTCCGAGCGCTTGAAGCGCACGGGCCCAAAGCGCGTGGGGCGCGTCTCCTGCGTGCGCGTGGCGAGGATGTAGCGCTCCTGCACGCAGCAGCGCACGCCCAGCGTCGTGGTCTTCTCCAGCATCAGGCGCGCAAAGCGCGGCGCTTCGTCCTCCGGGCAGATGCAGCCCAGCAGCACGCCGGGGCGGTTCTTCTTCATGAACAGCGGGGCGGTGTATACGTCCAGCGCGCCGGCGGAGAGCAGCGCCTCCGACGCAAAGGCGACGGCCTCCGGCGTCATGTCGTCCAGATTGCAGCGCAGCTCGGCGACGCGCGGCTGCAGGTCGTCATGCTCGCCCAGGAACGCGCGCAGGCAGTTGGCGACGGGAAAATCCTTCTTGCCCATGCCGTAGCCGATCCGCTCCGTCGCCATCGCCTCCATCGGACCAAAGGCGTCGACGAAATATTTGAGCAGCGCCGCGCCCGTCGGCGTGCACAGCTCGCCCTCGACGCGGCCCGCGTTGCAGGGCACGCCGCGCAGAATGGAGGCCGTCGCGGGCGCCGGTACCGGCAGGATGCCGTGCGCACAGCGCACGTGACCATAACCTGTGCTGACGGGCGAGGCGATCACGCGATCCGGCGCGATGCGCTCCATCAGCATCGACACGCCGACGATGTCGGCCACGGCGTCCAAGGAGCCGACCTCGTGAAAGTGGATCTCCTCCACCGGCCGGCCGTGCGCCTCAGCTTCCGCCTGCGCGATCAGCGCATAGACCGCCAGCGCGTCGCGGCGGACGGTGTCGGAGACGGGAAGCCCCGCAATGATCGATTCGATCTCGCGCATGCCGGCGTGGTGATGATGCGCATGGGCATGTTCATGCGCATGCTCGTGCTCATGGGCATGGACATGCTCGTGCATATGCTCATGCGCATGCTCGTGCGCATGGGGATGGACGAACGCATGCGGGGATACGTGCGCGCCGTCGCCATGGACGTCGAGGCTTTCCTCTGCCTCGCCGTGCACCGTGACGGACATGTGGATGCCGCTGATGCCGCACTTGGCGGAGGGCTCCATCTCCACGCGCACACCGGGCAGGCCCAGGGCGTTCATCTCCCGCACGAAGGCGTGCGGATCGTCCAACAGGCCGGCGAGCGCGCCCAGAAGCATGTCGCCCGACGCGCCCATCGCACATTCCAGGTAGAGCAGTTTCATTCCTCGATTCCCCCCATCGTATTGATCCGGTGCGCAAGGAAACCTGCGCCGAAGCCGTTGTCGATATTGACGACGCTCACGCCGCTGGCGCAGGCGTTGAGCATGGACAGCAGCGCCGCCACGCCGTGAAAGCTCGCGCCATAGCCGACGCTGGTCGGGACGGCGACGACGGGACAGTCGACCAGGCCGCCGATGACGCTGGCCAGCGCGCCCTCCATGCCCGCCACCGCGACGACGACGCGCGCGCGCATCAGGTCGTCCACGTGTGAGAGCAGGCGGTGCAGCCCTGCGACGCCCACGTCGTACAGGCGCGTCACATGGCTGCCGAGCGTCTCGGCGGTCAGGGCGGCCTCTTCGGCGACGGGCATGTCGCTGGTGCCGCCCGTGGCGACGACGACGTTGCCGCGCAGCGCAAGCGGGCGCGGCGCCGCGACGGCGATGCGCGATACGGGGTCATAGCGGGCCTCGACGCCCGCGCACACGGCCGCGCCCTGCTCGGGCGACAGGCGCGTGATCAGGATGTTCGTCGAGCCCGCGGCGATCAGGCGCTGCGCGATGCCGACGATCTGCTCGGGCGTCTTGCTCTGCCCGTAGATGACCTCGCCCACTCCTTGGCGCAGCGCCCGGTGGTGGTCGATCTTGGCATATCCCAGGTCCTCAAAGGGCTGCGCGCGCAGGCGCAGCGCGGCCTCCTCGGGCGAGAGCGCGCCTGAGCGCACCTGTTGCAGAATCGAAAGGGTGTCCAAACTCAATCCCTCGCTTTCAGGTCGAGCAGCACGGCGTCAAAGACGCCGTCCAGTGCGCTCAGGATCTGTGTGCGCTGTGCGGCGGCGCGTTCCAGCTGGGCGGCAGGCAGCTGAATGCGCGCCGCGCTGCCGTACAGCCGCACGCGCAGGTCGGAAAAGCCCATCGCGCGCAGCGCATCCTCCGCGCGCTCCACACGCGCGAGCGCCTCCGCCTCAATGGCCACACCCGCAGGCACGCGCGTGGCCAGGCACGCATAGGCGGGCTTGTCCCACGTGAACAGTCCGGCCTCGTGCGAGAGCGCGCGCACCTGCGCCTTGGTCAGGCCGGCTTCGCGCAGCGGGGAGCGTACGCACAGCTCGCGCAGCGCGCGCATGCCGGGCCGGTCCGAGGCGTCGTCGGAGGCGTTGGTGCCGTCGATCATCAGGTCGTAACCGTCGGCTTTGGCCGCGCGGAGCATCTGCCCGAACATTGCGCGCTTGCAATGATAGCAGCGGTCGGCCGGGTTGGCGCGCACCGTATCCAGCGCCAGGATGTCCAGCGGCACGACGGTCATCTGCGCGCCGAGCTCCCGCGCAAGGCGCTGCGCGTCCGCAAGTTCGAAGGCGGGCTGAAACGCGGTGTGCGCGCAATAGGCGCGCACGTCGCAGCCGAAGCGTCGGGCGGCATGGAGCAGGTATGCGGAGTCCGCGCCGCCGGAGAACGCCAGCGCCGCGCGCGGATGCTCGTGGAAAAAGGCCGAAAGGCGCGATTCGGCTGCGCGCGTGGCCGCGTCGATGGGATGGAGCATCGGATCCTCCTCCGTTCGGTATGGATACTCCCCAGTATAGCACGCCCTGCGCGGCGTGTATAGCGCCGTTTTCAGCGGATGCGCTCACTTGGCTGCGGAAAACCAAAACGCCTCGTCCAGCCAGGACATCAGCGTATCGTCGATTTCATCCTCTGCCACGACCAGGACGTGGTGCGTCCAGCGATTGGGGTACGCCTCGACGGCCTGCGCGATGCGCGGCGACTCCTTGCGGCAGGGCAGGCCAAAGGAGACCAGCAGATATGCCTCCGGCCAGCCCTTGACCTTGCGCCAGGGCAGCGAGGCCATCGCAAAGACGTGGCGGTTGCGAAAGGAAATCTGGGTTTTGGCGACCCGGACGTCCATGTCCGGGTATGCGCGCTCCAGCTTCTCCCTGAGCGCGGCGTACAGCGGCAGCATCTGCGGCATGCGGTTGAAGAACGCGATCTCGTCAAAGGACATCTCCCGGCCTCCTCTGGAACGCGAATACAGCAACATTTTGCGGCAACGCCTGGATTTTGTCAAGTGGAGGGGCGCAAAGAAAACCCGCCGTTTCCGAGGGAAACGGCGGGTGGGCCGGACACGGGCGCAGGGTTTTACTTTTCGACCGCCGGACCGACGCCGTAGTATATCTGATTCTCCATGAGCGGAACGCCTGCGTCGGCGAAGAGCTCCTGCACGGTGACGCACAGAAATCCGCGCCGGTTCAGCGCCTCGACGATGGACTGCGTGTAGCGGTAGGCGCCCTTGTTGATGTCGTGCATGAGCACGATGTCGCCGTCCTCGACACTGTAAATCACGCGGTCGGCGATGTGGGCGTAGGCGTCGTTGCCGGAGTCCGCGCTGCTCAGCGACCAGTGGATCAGCGGATAGCCGATGCCGTTCTCCGCATAGAAGTCGTCGCTGCCGCCCGGAGCGCGCATCAGGGTGGGCGGGACACCCGTGACGGCGCTCAGCTCGTCGGCAAAGCGCTGCTTCCAGTCAAAGGCATCCTGTACGTCCATATCGTATGAATAGATGTGATAGTAGCCATGACTCTGCACGGAAAAGCCCGCATCCTGCTGGCGGCAGAGGGTGTCGTGGTTCTGGGCGATGTTCTTGCCCACGACGAAGAACGTCGCGCTCGCCGCGCCCAGGCGCAGGCGGCTGAGCACGTTCATCGTGTAGGAGCGCGCGCCGCCGTCGTCATACGTCAGCGCGACCATGCGAAAGCGGCTGTTGTCGGTCTGGGCCTGCGCGCGCGGCGTCATGTGGGGGCGAATCTGCGGATAGTAGAGGACGACGTGCAGCAGGGTGTTTTTGCCCGGATACAGCGCGTCCGCGCGGTAGGTGAGCGTCAGGCGCGCGGCGCCCAGCGTGAAGGGCGCGTCCTGCAGGCTCTCCGGCCGGCACAGCGCGTCCAGCGCGGCGGCGTCCGGCTCCTCCTGCGGAAAGGCGGCGGTCAGCTGTTCGCGCACGGCCTGCGAGAGCAGCGCCCAGGCCGGGCTGTCCGGCGCGAACACGTCGGTGAGCAGGATGCGCTCGCCCGTCTCGATGTCGTATACCCGGGCGTCGTAGTCGACCCACAGCTGCTCGCGGTCCGCCGCCACGCGCGCGACGGTCAGAAAGCTCATCCAGCTCGTGCCCGTGCGCGAGATGTACGGCCCCACGTCCAGGCAGGCGTCGGCCAGCTTGGCGCGCGCCGGCAGCCGATCCCGGTTGGCCTCCGCCATTTCATCCACCAGCGCGCGCATGTCCGCATCGACCTGGTCGTTTTGCGTGTCCGGATAGACGCGCAGGATGGAGCTGTCGCGCGATACCGTCTCCTGACGCTCCTCCTGCGTCACCTGTAAAAAGTAGGGCATGGCGTCATAAAAGCTGCCTTCGCTGTGGGCGAAGCAGGGCGTCAGGGCAAAGGTCAGCGCAATCAGGCAGACGAGGGATCGCATCGGTGAGCTCCTCCATTGACAGAGATGGGCTGCATTTGGCGCTTTTCATCCGGCAGCCCCATATGATACAATGCACGGTAAGCTGCAAAAGGCATCGGAAGGGGAGGGAACGGGATGGTCTATGACAACATTCTGGAGGCGGTCGGGCACACGCCGATGATCCGCCTGCGGCACATGACGCCTGAGGGCGCGCAGGTACTGGTCAAGTTCGAGGGCCTGAACGTCGGCGGCTCGATCAAGACGCGCACGGCGCTGGCGATGATCGAGGACGCGGAGCGGCGCGGGCTGATCGGGCCGGACACGGTCATCGTCGAGCCGACGAGCGGCAACCAGGGCGTCGGCCTGGCGCTGTGCGGCGCGGTCAAGGGCCACCGGGTGCGCGTGATCATGCCCGACTCGGTGTCGCAGGAGCGCCGCAAGCTCGTGCGGCAGTACGGCGCGCAGGTCGTGCTGGTGCGCGACGAGGGCGACATTGGCGCATGCATCGCGGCATGCCGGCGCATGGCGGACGAGATGGCGCGGGAGGATCCGCGCGTCTTTGTGCCCGGCCAGTTTGACAATCCGGCCAATCCGGAGGCCCACCGCCGCAGCACCGCCCGGGAGATCCTGGAGCAGGCCGGCGGCGATGTGGACGGCTTTTGCGCGGGCTTTGGCACGGGCGGCACGCTCACCGGCATCGGCGAAGTGCTGCGCGCGCACAATCCGCGCGTGGCGATCTGGGCGGCCGAGCCGGAAAACGCGGCCGTCCTCTCGGGCGGCCGGGTCGGGTCGCATGTGCAGATGGGGATCGGCGACGGCCTCGTGCCGGGCAATTTGAATACGGCGCTGGTAGATCGCGTCTGCATCGTCTCCGACGCGCAGGCGCTGCAGACCGCCCGGGATCTGGCGCGCCTGGAGGGGCTGATGTGCGGCATCTCCAGCGGCACGAACGTCGCCGTGGCGCTCGAAATGGCCCGGGCGCTGGGGCCGGGCAGGCGGGTCGTCACCGTGCTGCCCGATACGGCGGAGCGCTACTTCTCCACGCCGCTGTTCGACGCGTAGGCGTCAGACCATCTGCTCCAGGAAGTAGGGCAGCTGCCTGCGCCACCACGGCCAGTCGTGCGCGACGTCGTAGCCCCAGAAGTCCACCCAGCCGTGGATGCCCTTCTCCCGGAAGATCTCCGCGAGCCGGCGGTTGGAGGGCAGCATCTCGTGCTCCCACGCGCCCTGGCCCACGCACAGGACGATCTGCCGCGCGTTGTACAGCGCGATGTAGGGGTGATCCGCCGGCATGTTGGCAAGCGAGTCCACCGGCGAGTTCAGATACGCCAGCTCGTCGAAGGCGTCGCCGAAGAAGTAGTGCGCGTCGTACAGGCCCGACAGCGCGATCACCCCGCCGAACAACTCCGGCCGGCGGAAGAAAAAGTTCGCCGCGTGGAACGCGCCCATCGAGCAGCCCGTCGTCACGATGCCGCCGTGGTCCGCGCCGTTGATCTCCCAAACGCGCGGGATGAGCTCGTCCACCACATAGGAAAACCACCGCTCGTGCTGCTCCAGCCGCTCGCGCGGCGCGCGCCACGCCGCCGACCACGTCTCCCGGTCGATCGAGTCGCAGCAGAAGATCTGCACGCGCCCCGCGTCGATCAGATGGCCCACGCAGTCGACCATGCCGTTGTCCTTGAAGTCGAAAAACCGTCCGTCCTGGGACGGAAAGGCCAGCACCGGCCTCCCCGCGTGGCCGTATACCTTGAACTCCATGTCCCGCCCGAGCGCGCGGGCGTACTCGCGAAAATACTGCTCCTGCATCGGTCGTCCCCCCTGTTGCCGGTCTGTTGAAAAATGGATGTCTTTAGTAGTATACGGATCGTACGGCGGCCTGTCAAGCGCAAATGGGCTTGACAAACCGGGGATGGATCGGGTACTATGATTATATAAGACACCATGTCTTGTTTTGGAGAGGAGGGCGCCGCATGAAATCCAAGCGATTGCCGGAGGCGGAGTTTCAGGTGATGCAGGTGATTTGGGACGCGCAGCCGCCGGTGACGACCTCTGCGGTGATGGAAAAGCTCGGGCGCGAGCGGGGCTGGAAGATCCAGACGGTGGTCTCGCTCTTTGGACGGCTGACGGAGCGCGGCTTTTTGCGCGTGGAGCCGGGGACTGGGCGCGGACGCGCCTTTTATCCGCTGATCACGCGCGAGGACTATCTGCGCATGGAGACGGAATCGTTTGTAAGCCGCTATCACAACAACAGCGTTGCCAGTCTGATCGGCGCGCTGCGGCGGGACGAGCTGACGGAAGCGGACCTGGACGAGCTGACGCGGTTTGTGAAGGAAGCCAGGGAAAAGGGGCGGTGACGTATGGGGGGATTCCTGCTGAACCTCCTGGAGTGCACGCTGACGATGACGGCCCTTTCCTGCCTGCTGCTGGCGCTCACGCCGCTGCTCGAGCGGCGCTACAGCCCGCGCTGCCTGTATGCGCTGTGGCTGGTCGTGGTGGTGGGCTTTGCCGTGCCGGTGCGGCCCGGAGACGCGCCCCAGGCGATGACGGTGACGCTGCACGCGCCGGAGCAGGAGATGCTCTTGTCGGCGCCGGCCCGGACGGATCCGTCCGAAGCGCCTGCCGCGTCTGAGATGCAGGCGGACGCGCAGGACGGCGGGGCGCAGGATCCGGTGCTCCCGCGCCTTGCGCTGACCCCTGTGCAGACGGCGTTTGCCATATGGCTGCTGGGCGCGGCCGTATGGCTGGCCGCAGCGGCCGTCGCGCATGCGCGCTTCCTGCGCACGGTGCGGCGCTGGGGCCGGCCGGTCGGGGAGAAGGAGCCGCTGGACGCGCTGGCCCGCGCGAAGGCCCGCGCCGGCGTGCGGCGGCACGTGTGGCTGCGCCGGTGCCCGGCTGTGGCCAGCCCCATGCTCGTGGGCGTGCTGCGCCCCGTCATCCTGCTGCCGGATACGGCGCTGGCCGGCCCTGCGCTGGAGCTGGTGCTCCTGCACGAGCTGCATCACCTGCGCCGGGGAGACATCCCCGTCAAGCTGCTGCTGGTACTGGTGCGCGGGATGCACTGGTTCAACCCGATCATGCACTGGGTGGACCGGGCGCTGGCCTATCACTGCGAGGCCTCGTGCGACGCATGGGTCGTGCGCGGCGCGGAACTGGATGCGCGCCAGTACTACAGCGAGACGCTCATCGGCGTCATTCGCCGTGAGTCGGGGACGCGCTCCGCGCTGTGCACGAGCTACTATGGCGGCGTGAACGGCATGAAGCGCCGCATTCTGTCGATCATGGACACGAGCAAGAAGCGCGTGGGCGTGCTGGCCGCATGTCTGACGGTGGCGCTGACGCTCGGCACGGGCCTGGCGCTGGAGCTGGAGCCGGAGGAGGAGACGGCGGCTGTGGCGGCCCCAGTATCGACGGCAGCTCCGGAAGCGACACAGACGCCGGACAGGCAGGCCCTTCGCGGCGTCACGGTGACGGTCTCCGGCACGCGCGGCGTGGGCACGCGGCTGTGCGCAGAGCCGGATGCGACGCTGTGGGAGACGCCGCTGGCGGTCTACTATGACGGCGCGACGTTTTATGCGGAGCGCATCTATGCGGGCGAGGACTGGGCCTACGGCTCCTTTGGGGAAGGGGCGGTCTACGGATACGTGCCGCTGAGCGATCTGGTGGGCGCGACCGTTCCGCGCAATGTGCAAGCTGCGTCCATGCCGTGTGGCGTCGTCACAGCCCAGACCCTGCTGCTGTCGGGGGCGCAGAGCGACGCGCAGGCGACCGGCCTGCTCGGCGCGGGCACGGCGGTGATGCTGTGGGGCCGTGTCGGGGACTGGTACCACGTGCAGGCGGGAGAACAGGCGGGCTTTGTCCCAATTTGGAGCGTGAGGGTGAACGACGCGTTCGCGGCCACCGTGCAAAAATCGCTGCCCCGGGCGTTTGAGCTGCAGCGCTCGCCGGAGGCGATCCGCAGCGAGGAGACGTGGATCTTTGAGCGGCGGGCCGAGGCGTGGGGTGGCGACCATGGCGTGCCGCGGGAGGGCGACATCTCCGCCCAGGAGGCGACCGCCATCGCGCGCCGGACCGTCGCGGAGCGATGGGGCCTGGACGAGGGCGGACTGGAGCCGGCCGAGCCGGACGGCGTCTACTTCATCACGGTCGGCGAGGACGGCAGCTACCAGTCCCGCGTGCGTAACGGCGATGAAATCGTCACCTTCAACCGGCCGTACTATCAGGTCAACCTGCGATACGGCGACGATCCCACCCAGGGATACAGCGTCTACATCCAGCCCGTCACGGGCGAGGTGCTCGCCGCGTGCGGCCCCGAGGATGCCAACGGATGAGGAGGAGACCATGCGAAACAGACTGTACGCGCTCCTGGCGATGCTGGCGCTGGCGCTGCCCGTGCGCGCGTGCGCGCAGATCGACGGCGCGCAGGCCATGTCGCTGGCGCAGACCTATTTTCAGAGCGCCTGCGGCGAGACGGAGGAGTCGGTCATGGCCTACGGCGTGTCCGCCCGTCTCCTGAGCGAAGCGAGCGCCCCCTACCGTCGGATATGGCGCGTCGTGTTTTCGCGCAGCGGGCTCTCCTACGCCGTCGAGCTGAACGAACAGACGGGAGAGGTCGTCCGCGCCGACGACGCGGAGGCGTTCTACCTGCAGCGCGGCGTCGTCGATTACGCGGCGGCAAACGGCGGCTGTTTCGGCATCCCGCGCGCGCAGGACCTGAGCGCGCTGGCGGTGCGCGAGATCGCGCGCGAGGCGCTTGCGCAGCGCTACGGCGTGAAGCCGGAGGATTTGTACGACGCGCCCTCCGGATGCGTGCGCTATGTGGAGAGCGGCGGCGGAGAGGACGGCCCCTGGCGCATCGTGCGCGCGGACGGCGCCTTTGTCGATCCGCCGCTGTATACGGTCGACTTCGTGCTGCGGGGCGACCTGTCGCTGGGCTATTACGGGGGATACTTCGACCCCGTGACCGGCGAGGCGCTGCATACCTACTGCCCGGAAGATGGAAACGGATAACCCCCAGGCCGCGCAGACCGCGGCCTTTTTTGTACCGTGCGGCGGTCCGCACCCTTGACAATTCCAGGCGGCGGGGGTATGATGTCTTTCTGAGAAATGGTCTACAAGTAAACCAAGATGGAGGAATCATCCATGCGGCCATTTGAGGAGGGCTTTTTCGCGGGCCTGTCCAAGCTGGAGCGCGTCTACAAGCGGTATGTGCAGGAGGCGGTGGCGGAGTACCAGTTCACGCCCAACGAAATCGCGGTGCTGATGTTCCTGTATAACAACGCCCCGTCGCTGGATACCGCCAGCGACATCGCGCGCTACAAGCGCATTTCGAAGGGACTGGTCGCGCGCTCGGTCGACTCGCTGCTGCGCCGCGGGCTGATCTGCGCACAGCGGGACGAGGGCGACCGGCGCATCGTGCATCTTTCGCTGAATGCGGGTTGCCAGGATGTGTTGGCGCGCCTGCGGGCCAGTGAGGAGCGGCTGGTGGCGTGCGCGGCGGAGGGCATTGAGCCGGAGCGCCTGGCTGTCGCGCTGGACGTGCTGCATCGGATCGACGCGAACATGAACCGGCTGCTGCAGGACAAGGGAGAAGAGCTATGAGCGAGGCGCAGGCGGCGCCGATGGGCATGGGCGGCGCGCCGGGGCGTAGGCGCAAAACGGGGCGGACGGCTTTAGCCGTCCGCCCCGCTCTGTTCAGATGGCGTAGGAGGTCTTTTCGCGCAGCAGCTTGAGCAGCGCGTCGTAGCGCGGCTCGAACCACTGCAGCAGGCGCTCCTTGAGCATCGGATCGCCTACGCGCAGCACGCACTCGTCGTACAGGCCCTCGTCCTGTTCGCATGCGACGCGCACGCGATAGGTTCCCCGCTCCAGCGCGCCGACGGTGAGGTCATCCGCCGTCAGACCCGCCGTGGAGAATGCCTGCCCGCGCGCCTCGTCCGTCACCGTCAGGGAGAACGTCGCGCCCTCGGGCAGCGCCGGCCAGGCGTAGAGGCTCAGCGCGATCGACTCGCCCGCGGCGGCGGGCGCTTCATAGAGGAATTCGCCCTGCGCATCCGTCAGCTTGACGAACGCCGTGTCCCGCGCCTCGCGCAGCGCCAGCTCCCACTCGGTGAGGCCCGCCGCGTCGCCCTCGACCTGCCGCAGCGTCAGTTCCGCCCACTCGATGCCGTCGCGCTGCTCGAAGGAGATCGTGGTGGACGCGCCCAGCGGGTCGAGCGCTGGGATCTCCACGATGGTGCCGTCCGAGAGCGTCAGCGTCGCGGCGAGCACGTTTTGCGCGGGATCCGGGTTGTCCCAGAGCGTGAGGGTGTTGAGCGACTGCGGGCTGGAGAACGTGCAGCGCACCGTGCGCTGGCCCTCCGCAGGCGTCCACACGCCCGCGTCGAAGCGCGTCTCGCGCACGTCGGTCGTGTCGAAGAGCTTGAAGTCGGTCAGCACGGACGCGTCGCCCGACGCCGCTTCGATACGCTCGCCGTAGAGCAGGCTGTCCGTCGCGCGCTCGAAGAAGACCTGGTCGCTGTTGGCCACGGACGCGGTGAAGAGCGTGGCCGACTGTGACGGGTACAGGCTGTGCAGCGCGTAGACGCGGTTGGCGCGCAGCGTGTAGGAGGCGTAGCCTACGGGCACGGGGAAGCGCACGCGCTCCGACCAGCGGTAGGCGGGCGTGCCCAGCGGCCAGGTCGGCTCGTCCGGGGAGACGGTCTGCGTCATGGGCCGGGTATAGAAGTCGCGCGGCCCGACCCAGCCGGTCAGGTACGTCAGCCCCTTGAACACCTGCGGCCGGTAGGCTGGGTTCTCGTTGAGCAGCTGGCCCATCGCCTCCTCGAACAGCAGCGAGGTCATGCGGTGGTCGGCGTGCGGGTCGTAGTCGATGCAGAAGATGACGTCCGGGAACAGCAGGTCCACCAGCGTGCGGATGTCCGACAGGCAGTTGGCGCGCGTGTACAGGTGCGCCTCGCCCGTCTGCTCGGTGGCGAAGTCGCGTAGGCCCGCCGTGCCGTAGGTGCGGTCGCGCCCGATGAGCGAGAGCGCGGCCTCGTCCGGCGCGCGGTTGTACAGATGCGTGCCCTGCCAGTCGTCGCCGTAGCCGAGGAAGTAGACGTTCTCGCGCGGGACGCCCAGTTCGTCCATGCAGGCGACGGCCTCATACAGCCGCTCGCTGGACAGGCCGATGCTGTCGCCGTTGGTGACGAACGCGACGTAGACCTCGCTGCCCGCGTCGACAAAGTGCTGAATGGTCGCGCCGGCCATGTTGACGTCGTCATCCTCATGCGGCACGAGCACGAGCACGTACTTGTCCCGCAGGAACGCGCTGTGCGCAAAGCCCGAATCGACCGACGCATAGGCGGCCGAGGGCAGCGACGCGTAGGCAAACGCCAGGCACGCGGGCGTGGCGGCGATCAGCAGCACGAGGACGAACGCGGTCAGGATGCGCATGAAGCGCGGCCGCCACAGCACGCGGGCGGCGGGATTGCCCGGCACGAACAGCGCCGCGGCCAGCACGAGCGCTGCGACGCCGGACGCGGCCAGGCACACGGGCAGCCCGTAGCAGACGGTCGAAAACGCCGTCAGCAGCACAAAAAACGCCAGCACGAACAGGCGCCACAGCGCGCGTCCCAGCAGCGACAGCAGGAAGGAGAAAAAGCTCTTTTTTCGCATGGTCAGGCCTCCTTGGATCGAAACGCGTCGAATGGGGGGCGTCGAGTCCATCCCATTATAGGGCTTTTTGTCCAAGGGCGCAAGGGGAATGCAAAAGCCCCGCCGCGCTTTGCGCGGCGGGGCGATGGGGCTCAGGGGGCCTCGAAGGCGACCGTCGCGAACTGGACGAAGTCCATGCCGTCGAAGGCCGCGGGGTCGGCAAAGTCGTCCAGCGCATAGCTGCGCATGGCCGTGCCCGCGTCGCGGACCCAGAACGCGACGGGGATCTCGTCGCCCGCCCGCGCAGGCACAAAGTCCTGCAAGAAGCCCTGGGTGGAGGAGGTGAACGCGTCCTCCGGGCCGGCCTGCGCCGAGTAGGACGCGGACGCGCCGTCCACGCGCAGGTGCAGCGCCAGGCCGCCGTCCTCGCGCACGCGCAGGGAGGCCGTGCCCTCCGCCTGCGCGGCGTCGCCGTCCCACGTCAGACCGCCGCCGTCGCACAGGGTCCACGCCCCGTCCTCCAGGCGGTAGACGTTGAGCGAGAGGCCCGCGGCGCCCTCCGGCATGCGGAAGGAGAGGATCAGGGCGTCGCCTTCCAGGCCCAGCGCACGCAGGAGGGCTTCTCCTTCGTCCGAGAGCGCGACGGGGCCGACGCCGCCCTCGTCGGAAGCGGCCTCGCGCACTTGCAGGATGTCCGACAGCGTCTGTTGCAGGCGGGACGAGGCCGAGGCGCAGCCGCTGAGCGAGACGAGCAGCAGCGCCAGCGCGGCGGCCAGCGACCGTTTCAGGCATGGGGTCATGGGAATCCCTCCTCGGGCAAAGTCCGGCGCGCCGGGCGCGTCCGTCTGCCTCTAGGATAGCATGGATCCCCCGAAATGTCCATCACAACTTCGGCAGCGCCCCGCACTCGGGTAGGCCGCCGAAGGGGAAGGGAATGCCCATCACGTCGTACTTGGCCTGGCACAGCTTGCGGAAGGGCAGAAGCTCCACCTTGCGCACGCAGCGCGTGCGCTCGCCCAGCGCGTAGAGCGCGCGCAGGTCGTCCGGATCGTCCGTGACGGTCGGGATGACGACACGGCGCAGCCACGTGTCGATGCCGCGCGCGTCCAGCTCCCGCAAAAAGCGCTCCGGGCCCGCGATGGGGCAGCCGACGTGGCGGCGGTAGAGCGCGTCGGTAGGCATCTTGTGGTCGAGCAGGCACAGGTCGGTCGCGTCCAGCACGGAGAGCGCCTCGTCCGTGACGATGCAGCCGGAGGTGTCCAGCGCGGTGTGGATGCCCTCCGCGCGGCAGCGCTGAAACAGCGCGCGCACGAAGGCGCTCTGCAGCAGCGGCTCGCCGCCGGAGACCGTGAGGCCGCCCTCCGCGCCGAAGTAGTCGCGGCAGCGCAGTACGCGCTCCAGCAGCGCGCCGTCGTCCGTCTCCGTGCCGCCGGCCGGGTCCCACGTGTCCGGGTTGTGGCAGCACGCGCAGCGCAGCGGGCAGCCCTGCAGGAAGATCACAAAGCGGATGCCCGGCCCGTCGAGCGTGCTGAAGGACTGGATGGAGTGGATGCGCCCGCGCATGGACCCGCCCCCTTTACATCGCCTCGTGGAACGTGCGGCGGATGACCTCGCGCTGCTGCTCGCGCGAGAGCTTGACGAAGTTGACCGCGTAGCCGGAGACGCGGATGGTCAGGTTCGGATAGTTCTCCGGGTGCTCATAGGCGTCCTGCAGCAGCGCGCGGTTCATGACGTTGACGTTGATGTGGTGCGCGCCGCGGCCGAAGTAGGCGTCCAGCAGCGTGCACAGGTTGCGCTCGCGCGCCTCGGGCGTCGGGCCCAGCGCGTCCGGCACGATGGAGAACGTGTTGGAGATGCCGTCGCGGCAGTCCGCATAAGGCAGCTTGGCCACGGAGTTGAGCGAGGCGGCCGCGCCGCACAGCTCGCGCCCGTGCATGGGGTTCGCGCCCGGCGCGAAGGGCTCGCCCTGCTTTCTGCCGTCGGGCGTGGCGGCCGTCTTTTTGCCGTAGACGACGTTGGAGGTGATCGTCAGCACCGACAGCGTGTGCTCCGCGCCGCGGTAGGCCGGCGTCTTGCGCAGCTCCCGGATCATCTCCTGCACCAGGCGCACGGCGATGCCGTCCACGCGGTCGTCGTCGTTGCCGAACGTGGGGAAGTCGCCCTCGCGCGTGAAGTCCACGATGTAGCCGTCCGCGTCGCGCACGGGCCGCACGCGGGCGTAGCGGATGGCGCTCAGCGAGTCGGCCAGCACCGACAGCCCCGCCACGCCGAAGGCCATGTAGCGGTGCACATCCGTGTCGTGCAGCGCCATCTGCGTCTTTTCGTAGGCGTACTTGTCGTGCATGTAGTGGATGACGTTCATCGTGTTCACATACAGCTCGCACAGCCACGTGCGGTAGGCCGCAAAGCGCTCGTACACGCGCTCAAAGTCCAGCACGTCGCCGTCCATCACGTCCATGCGCGGGCCGATGTCCAGGCCCGAGAGCGTGTCGTGCCCGCCGTTGAGCGCCAGCAGCAGCAGCTTGGGCAGGTTGCACCGCGCGCCGAAGAACTGCATCTCCTTGCCCAGGCGCATCGCCGACACGCAGCAGGCGATGCCGTAGTCGTCGCCGTACAGCGGGCGCATGAGGTCGTCGTTTTCATACTGGATGGCGCTCGTCTGGCAGGAGACGCGCGCGCAGTAGCGCTTGAACGCCTCGGGCAGCGCGCGCGCGTAGAGCACGGTCAGGTTCGGCTCGGGCGCGGGGCCGAGGTTGTGCAGCGTGTGGAGCATGCGGAAGGCGTTCTTCGTCACCAGCGTGCGCCCGTCCTCGCCCATGCCGCCGACGCTCTCGGTGATCCACATGGGATCGCCGCCGAACAGCTCGTTGTACTCGGGCGTGCGCAGGTGGCGGGCCATGCGCAGCTTCATGACGAAGTCGTCCATCAGCTCCTGCGCGCGCTCCTCGGTCAGCGTGCCGCGCGCCAGGTCGCGTTCGATGTAGATGTCCAGGAAGGTCGACACGCGCCCCAGCGACATGGCCGCGCCGTTCTGCTCCTTGATGGAGGCCAGGTAGCCGAAGTACGTCCACTGGATGGCCTCCTGCGCGGTGGCGGCCGGGCCGGCGATGTCGATGCCGTAGAGCGCGGCCATCTCCTTCGTCTTTTGCAGGAAGGCGATCTGCTGGAACAGCTCCTCGCTCTGGCGGACGGTCTCGTAGTCCATCGTGCGCCGGCCCAGGGCGCGCTTGTCGCGCTGCTTCTCCTCGATCAGGCGGTCGATGCCGTAGAGCGCCACGCGCCGGTAGTCGCCGATGATGCGCCCGCGGCCGTAGGCGTCCGGCAGGCCCGTGATCACGCCGATCTTGCGCGCGCGGCGCATGTCGTCCGTGTAGACGCGGTAGACGCCGTCGTTGTGCGTGGTGCGGTAGAGAAACTCGTCCTTGAGCTTGGGCGACATCTCGTAGCCGTAGGCGCGGCAGGCGCCCTCGGCCATGCGCATGCCGCCGAAGGGGTTGACGCCGCGGCGCAGCGGAGCCTCGGTCTGCAGGCCCACGATCAGCTCCTCGTCCCGGTCCAGGTAGCCCGGCGCGTAGTTGAGCAGGCTCGTGGCCACGTCCGTATTGATCGACAGCACGCCGCCGCGCGCCTGTTCTTCCCTTTGCAGCGCGTGCAGCTTGTCCATCAGGCGCGTCGTGCGCGCGGTCGGCCCGCACAGGAAGCCCTCGTCGCCCGTGTAGGGCGTGTAATTCCGCTGGATGAAGTCGCGCACGTCGATGCGCTCCTGCCAGACGCCGGGGACAAAGCCCTCGTATGCCGGATGATTGGCCATGACGGTCACCTCGTTACATTGCTGCCGGGAATGCAAAAAGGGCAATCCCAGCGCGGGATTGCCCAGACGGTCGGCATTTACGCCCCATGCTCCCCCGCGGTTGCCCGCGTGAAATCCGTCAGTCACATGAAGCTTCATCAGTATATCAGACGCACGGCGCGTTGTCAATGGCGCAATTGCGCCCCTCGAGCGCGAGCAGGAAGCGCTTCTTGTCCAGCCCGCCCGCGTAGCCGGTCAGGCCGCCGCCCGTGCCGACGACGCGGTGGCAGGGAATGAGCAGGCTGATGGGGTTGCGCGAGACCGCGGCGCCCACGGCGCGCGCGCCCGCGCCCATCGCCTTGGCGATGTCGCCATAGGTCGTGATCTGCCCATAGGGGATGGCGCACAGCCGCGCCCACACCGCGCGCTGAAACGGCGTGCCGCCGGGCGCGATGGGCAGGTCCATCGCCGGCGCTTCGCCGCGGAAGTAGCGCTCCAGCCAGCCTGCGGCCCGCGCAAAGACGGGCAGCGCGTCGTTCCAGGCGGGGTCGCGCAGCCCTGCGGCAAAGTATTTTTGTCCCTCGAACCACAGCCCCGTGATGCGTTCGCCGTCGCTGGCGAGCGTGACGGGCCCCAGCGGGGTGGAAAGCTGCGTCGCATAGCGCATGGCGGGTTCCCCCTCTCGTCACTCGTGGCGCTTGCAGGTCATCTCCCGGGCGCAAAGGCGCAGCACCGTCACAGAGCGGAGCATCGCCTCGTCAAACGTCCAGTCCGCGCGCCCGGTCATGTGGCGCATGATGACGCCCAGCGCCTCGCGCTTGGCCGTGGGCTCCTCGACGAACTGCACCGTCCCTTCGCCCACGACGCTCTCAAACGCAAACGAACAGTCGCACCCGCGTTCCCCTGTGCGCAGCAGGTGGGCCGTGTCCAGCTCAAATGCGGCCTCGGGATTCTGGCGCAGCACGTCCAGCTTGCGCCCCTCGCGCGCGCAGTGAAAGTAAAACACGCCCTGTCCCTCTTCCCGGCGGTAGCCGAAGTTCATCGGCACGACGTACGCGCGCCCTGCGTCCACCAGGCCCAGGCGGCAGCAGTCGCAGCGGGCGATCACCTCGTCGATGCGTGCGGGCTCGACGATCTCGCGGTCCTTGCGGCGCATGGCCGGTTCCCCCTTTTTCCCTCGGATGGGGATATTATACAACGTGCGGCGGCATACGGCAAGGGCGGGACGGACGCGCGTCCGACCCGCCCCCGGGGTCATGGCTTGGGGTAGTGCTTTTTCACAAAGTCGCGAAACGCCTTGCCCGTGCGCAGCTCTCCCGCGCGCTGCTGTACCGCGCCCTGGATGTAGTCGGGCAGGGAGCGGAACAGGTCGCGCGCCTCCCTGTCGTCGGCCAGCAGGTCGTACAGGTCCGTATGTTCGTCCATGCGATCACCTCGCGCTTAGTGTGAACGCGCCGCCCGGACGTATGCTGGAAATCGCTTCTAGCACAAGAATACGGTGACTTTTGCAGACAAATATGCTAAAATAGGCGCAGAGAATATCGGCCAAAGGGGCGAAGCACATGCGATACTTGCTGGGCGTGGACTTGGGCACCTCGGGAACGAAGACGGTGCTCTTTGACGAGACGGGGCGCGCGGCCGCGAGCCATACGGCTGAATACCCGATGCTCCAGCCGCAAAACGGCTGGGCCGAGCAGCGCCCGGAGGACTGGTACGCGGCCGTGTGCGAGGGCGCGCGCGCCGTGCTATGCAAGGCGGGCGTGCGCGCGGCCGATGTGGTGTCCGTCGGCCTGTCGGGGCAGATGCATGGCCTGGTGATGCTGGATGAGCGCGGCCAGGCGCTGCGCCCATGTATCCTGTGGTGCGACCAGCGAACGGGCGCGCAGGCCGAGCGCATGAAGGCGCTCGTGGGCGCGCAGCGGCTGATCGAGCTGACGGCCAATCCGGCGATGGCGGGCTTCACGGCCGCGAAGATCCTCTGGGTGCAGGAGCACGAGCCGGCGCTGTACGCGCGCTGCCGGCACATCCTGCTGCCCAAGGACTACATCCGCTACCGGCTCACGGGCGAGATCGCCACGGAGGTGTCCGACGCGTCGGGCACGCAGCTGATGGACGTGGCGCACCGCTGCTGGTCGCGGGAGGTGCTGGAGCGCCTGTCGATCGACGCGGCGCTGCTGCCGCCGGTCTATGAGTCGCCCGAGGTCACGGGCCGCGTGCACGCGCAGGCGGCGCAGGATACGGGCCTGATGCAGGGCACGCCGGTCGTCGGCGGCGCGGCGGACAACTCTGCGGCCGCGGTCGGCACGGGCGTCGTGCGCGCGGGCACGGCGTTCACGACGCTGGGTACGTCGGGCGTGGTCTACGCCATCTCCGACGACGTGTCCATCGACCCGCAGGGGCGCATCCATACGCTGTGCGCGTCCGTGCCCGGCAAGTGGACGGCCATGAGCTGCACGCTGGCGGCGGGGCTGTCGCTGCGCTGGCTGCGCGACGCCTGCTGCGAGGGCGAGGTGCAGCGCGCGGCGCAGGCGGGCGTTGACCCCTATGTGCTGATGGGCGACATGGCCGCAGGCGTGCCGCTGGGCGCGGATCGGCTGCTCTACCTGCCCTATCTGATGGGCGAGCGCTGCCCGCACCCCGATCCGGACTGCCGCGGCGTGTTCTTCGGCTTGTCGGCGATGCACACGCGCGCGCACCTGGTGCGCGCGGTCATGGAGGGCGTGGCCTACTCGCAGGCCGAGTGCGTGGAGGTCTTCCGCGAGATGGGCGTGCCGGTGGAGCGCATGACCGCCTGCGGCGGCGGCGCGCGCAGCCCGCTGTGGCGGCAGATGCTGGCCGACCTGTACGGCTGCCCGGTGGCGACGCTGGCGGTGGACGAGGGTCCGGCGCTGGGCGCGGCGATCCTGGCGGGCGTAGGCGCGGGCGTGTATGCCGACGTGGCCGAGGCGGCGGATGCGCTGGTGCGCCCGGCAGGCGCGCAGCAGCCGGACGCGGCGGCGCACGCGGCCTATCAGCCGTACTTTGCGCTCTATAAGCGCCTGTATCGGGATCTTCGCGAGGACTTCACGGCGCTGGCGCGCCTGTAAGGGAGGTGCGGCGATGAATTTTTTCGACGACCTGAAGGCGCGGCTGGAGCGTTTCATGCAGGGACGCTACGGACTGGACGCGCTCTCCCGTGCGCTGCTGTATGCGGCGCTTCCGGCGCTGCTGCTGGGCGCGCTGCCGTATCTGGGGCTGCTGTCGCTGCTGGCCTATGCCATGCTGGGCTGGGCGCTGTTTCGCATCCTGTCCACGAACTTCACCGGCCGGCGCATGGAAAACGAAAAGTTTCTGCTGCTTTCACAGCCGGCGCGCCGCAGGGCGATGGAGCTGTACAACCGCTTCAAACACCGCGACAAGTACGCCTATTTCTCCTGTCCGAAGTGCCGCGCGAAGCTGCGCGTGCCCAAGGGCGTAGGGGAGATCACCGTCACCTGCAAGATGTGTGGGCACAAGTTTGACAAGCGCGTGTGAGACGCCCAAAAGGGAGTGAAGACCATGCGCCGGCAGGGTACGTACCGGTTGAGCGGGGCCGTCCTGGTCCTGATCTGGACGGCCTACTATTACGCCAAGCGCTCGACGGGCGGACTGGTGGACGCTCGGGACCGCCTGGTGTGCGGGGCCGTCGCCCTGCTGTGTATCGGGAACGTGATTCACTGGCTCGTGCAGTATGTGCAAACCCGCAGGTCGGAACGCTGACCCTTTGGAGGCACGAAAGGCCACCGTCTCTCGCCATCGGTCGAGAAACGGCGGCCTTTTATGGCATGCGGCTCACTTGTCCGCGCGGCTGCCCGCGCGGGTGATGCGGCGGTAGCACAGCAGGCCCAGCGCGCTCAGGAGCGCCGTGCCCACGAAGACGGCGGCGGCGAACAGGTAGTTCTGCTCGCCCAGCGCGCTGCCGCCGACCGTCGAGGTGACGATCGAGGGAATGCGCGCCACGCCTGTGAGCAGCAGCACGCCGGGCATGCGCAGGCGCGTCAGGCCCAGGCCGTAGTTGAGCAGGTCCTTGGGCGAGCCGGGGATGAAGAACACGATGAAGAGGATCAGGCGCAGCCGCTCGGGATTTTGCAGGAACGCAAGCGAGTCGATCTGCTCCGGCTTGAAGAATACGCGCATCAGGCGCTGGCCGAAGCGGCGCGTGACCGCCATGACCAGCGCGCATCCGAGCACGGCGCCGGTCAGGCACAGCAGCATGCCCCGCCATGCGCCGAACGCATACCCCGCGGCGATCTCCAGCGGTTCCCCGGGCAGCACGGCCACGACGACCTGCAGCATCATCAGGCCCACGCAGGCCAGGCCGCCCAGCACGCCCTGCTCCTGCACCCACAGGCGAAAGGCGTGCGGATCCTCCGCGATCTGCATCAGCGGGCCGAGCAGCCACAGCGCCAGCGGGATCAGGCAACAGAGGACGGCGAGAAGCAGCGCGAGGGCCTTGAGCTGTTTGGGAGAAATTCTGTTCAACGGGGGACACGCTCCTTCTGTGGAAATTTTTCGGCCTGTGCAAAGCATAGCGCGGGAGATTCAACTTTTCTTCTGATCGTCGGAGGAAAGACCGTCCGATACCGGGCACAGCAGCGCTGTCGCGCGCGCGCCGCCCTGCGCGGGGTTGTCGAGGGTCAGCTGACCACCGTGGCGCTCGCACAGCACGCGGCAGATGTACAGCCCAAGCCCAAAGTGCGCGCCCTGCGCGCCGTTTCCAAAGGGACGCAGTTCGCCGTCCAGCAGTCGCGCAGGGAAACCGGGCCCGTCATCCCAGACGGTCAGGCGCAGCGCGCCGCTGCTTGCGCCACACTGTATGCGCACGGTGGAGCGCGCAAAGCGCAGGGCATTGGACAGCAGGTTGTCCAGCACGCGCGCGGCGATGTCGGCATCCACGCAAAGCGGCGCGTCCGCATCTTCTGTCTCGAACGCCAGCGCGATGCGGTCGCCGCACAGCGCCTGCGCGCTGGCACGCAGGGCGGCGGCTATCGCGCCGCAGGAGATCGACCTCGGCTGAGGCGCGATGTCCTCCAGGCGCAGCAGCTGGTTCATGCCGTCCACGTAGCGCTCCAGCCGGGCGGCATGCGCGTCCATGACCTCGAGCGCGGCAAGCGCCTTGCCCACCGGCATGCGCCCGCCGGGCAGGTGTGCGCGCAGCAGATCCGTCTGCCCGCGCAGCACGGTCAACGGCGTGCGCAGGTCGTGCGCGAGCGCGGCGTCGAGGCGGCGCCGTTCTTCGGCAGCGCGCCAGGCGGCGCGCTCGTTCTGTTCCAACGCCGCGCGCATGCGCTCAAAGGCCGCGCACAGCCGGCCGAGCTCATCAGTCCGGTCATAGGCCACGTGAAAGTCCAGGTCGTTTTGCGCGATGCGCTGCGAGGCGTCGCGCAACAGCGCCAGCGGCGCGCGCAGCCGGCGCTTGTAAAACGACAGGCTGCATGCGGCGACGCTGCCAAGCAGACACACGGGGATCGCCAGCATCTGCAGCGCGCGCACGATGCCGACGCACACGCGATCGTGCGGGGAGAGTGGAACGATTTGCAGCATCGTACCTTCCAGCGTCACCTGATAGGCCGCTACGTCTGAAAGGGAGAGATAGACGCGCCCGTCGACGGGCGGTTGCTCGAAATAGAGCGTCGCATAGGCGGCGTACAGGCCGTTCATCGTGTTTCCCAGCGCTGCAAGCAGCGCGAAGCAGACGGCTGCGCCCGCGAGCAGATAGAGCAGGATGTACAGTGAAAAGGCCCGACGCAGCGGCAGGTTGCGAAGCCACGTGCGCAAGCCGCTCCTTATTTTGCCCATTTGTATCCCACGCCCCAGACCGTCTCGATGCGCGGGCTGCAGCCCGCCTGTAACAGCTGCCGGCGCAGCCTGCGGATGTGCTCGGGAACGACCGAACTGTCGCCCGGCGCGTCGTATCCCCAGACCGCCTCGTAGATGCGCTCCCGGTCGAAGACCTGCCCGGCGTGTTGCGTGAGCAGCGCCAGGATGTCGAATTCCTTTTTGGCCAGCGGGATGGGTGTATCGCCCGCGTAGGCGCAGCGCCCGGCATAGTCGATGGTCAGATCGCCGTCGAAGCGCACGCGCGCCGCCTGCGCCCGCCGCGTCTCCCGCCGCAGGTGCGCCTTTACGCGCGCGCCCAGCTCGGCCAGGCGGAACGGCTTGACCACATAGTCATCCCCGCCTGCGCCCAGGGCCATCAGCATGTCCGCCTCCTGCACGCGCGCTGTCACGAACACGATCGGACAGGCGACGTGCTCGCGGATGCGCCGGCAGATCTCCAGTCCGTCCGTGTCCGGCAGGCCGATGTCCAGCAGGATCAGGTCGGGCTTTTGCGCGCACAGGCGCATCGCCTGCGCGCCGTCTGCAGCCGTCACGACGCGGTAGCCTTCCAGCTCGAAGTAGTCGCGCAGCATCGCGCGGATGTCGTCTTCATCCTCGACCACGAGCAGCGTATGCGGCATGGACGCTCCCTCCCTTCGCATATAGCGTAGGGGAAGAATTTCAACAATCCGTCAACCCCTCGGATGGCCGGGCGCACGTCACTCAACCGCCGCCACGCCCGTGATGCCCTTGCCACGCCACTTGCCGCGGCGATAGGCGGCCACCGTGATGACCGCGCCCAGCACCCAGGAGATGAGCAGCGAGGCGAAGATGCAGTCCGGCGAACCGACCGGGTTGGCGGGCGTGCGCGTGAGGAACGCCCACAGATAGGCGATCGGCACGCGAATGATGACGGTGGTGATGATGGAGATCCACATCGGCGTCATCGTATCGCCCGCGCCGCGCATGACGCCAGACAGGGACTGCGTCACCGCCATGGCGATGTATCCCACGGCCAGGATGCGCATCATGTGCATGCCCAGCAGAACCACTTCCTCGGTCTTGGTGAACAGGCGCATCAGGTATTCGCCGAAGAACAGGATGCCCAGCGTCAGCAGGAACGAGACGCCCAACGCCATTTGCATCCCCTCGCGCGTGCCCTCGTCCACGCGGCGCAGTAGACCCGCGCCCACGTTCTGGCCGACGAACGTGGTCATCGCCATGCCGAAGGTGAAGTTGGGCATCATCGCAAAGCCGTCCACGCGCATGACGACGATGGAGCAGGCGATGACGGTCGTGCCAAACGAGTTGGTCAGCGCCTGCACGACGAGCGCGGCCATGGAGAAGATCGCCTGTGTGAGACCGGAGGGCAGGCCCAGGCGGACCGTGCGCAGCGTCATCTCACGGTTCAGGCGCAGGGTGTGCCGGTTCAGATCGACCTGACCCTTCATCAGCACCAGGCGCACAAGGCACAGCAGCGCCGAGACCGCCTGCGCGATGATCGTCGCCCACGCCACGCCGGCCACGCCCATGTTGAAGGAGACGACAAACTGGATGTCCAGCACGATGTTGAGCAGGCAGGCGACCAGCAGGAAGAGCAGCGGCGTGACCGAATCGCCCATGCCGCGCAGTACGCCCGCCAGGATGTTGTAAAAGCCGCCGCCAGTCATGCCCAGGAAGATGATCGTCAGATAGGTGACGGACATGTCGTAGATGTCCTGTGGCGTGCGCAGCAGGGACATGAGTGGACCCGCGATGAGCGGCCCGACGATCATGATGATGATGCCCGAGATCAGCGTCAGCAGGATGCACGTGCCGACGGAGCGGGAGAGCATGTCGCGCTGGCGCGCACCGTAATACTGCGCGACCATGATGCCAGCGCCTGTCGCGATGCCCATGAAGAGCAGCAGCAGCAGGTTGAGCACCGGGCCACTGGCGCCAACGGCGGCGAGTGCGCCGTCGCCGATGTACTGGCCGACGATGACTGCATCGACGGTGTTGTACAGCTGCTGGGCGAGGTTGCCGATCAGCAACGGGGCGGCAAAGAGAGCGATATTCTTTCGAGGGCTTCCTTGCGTCATGTCCTGCGCGCCGAAGAGCGCCTTGAGTTTGCCTGCCATGTTCATAACTCCTTATCACTCAAATAAACCCCATATGCGTTCATTGTAACACAGGCGAACGGCAGCGGTAAAGATGAACCGTGCCACGGACGAAAAAAAGATGCTTCCGCCGCATGCCTGTGGTATAATGCGGGCAGAGGAAAGGAGTGTGTCCGTATGAAACTGCTCTTGACGGCCTTTGAACCCTTCGGTGGCGAGCAGCTCAATCCCACGATGGAGATCCTCGCGGCGCTGCCCGATCGATCGGGCATGGTGAAGGCGGTGCTTCCAGTGACGTTTGACGGTGCGGCGCGCGTGCTGGAGGACCTCATTGTGCGTGAGCGTCCCGACGCCGTGCTGATGCTCGGTCAGGCGGGAGGGCGCGACCGGCTGACGGTCGAGCGGCTGGCCGTCAACCTGGACGACGCGTCCATCCCGGACAATGAGGGCGCGATGCCGCAGGATGCGCCCATCCAACCCGGCGCGGCCAACGCGCTGTTTTCGACGCTGCCGGTCAAGGCGCTCGTGCAGCGCATGCGGGAGGCAGGCGTCGAGGCGGCGGTATCGGATTCGGCGGGCACATTCGTGTGTAACCACGTGCTGTACACGGCGCTGTGGTTGGCGCAGGAGCGCTTCCCGGGCATGCGTGCCGGCTTTGTACACGTGCCGTTCCTGCCGCAACAGGCCGAGGGGCGGGGAAAGCCCTCCATGCCGCTGCCGGACATGGCGCGCGGCATCGAGGCTGCGGTGCGCGCGCTGCTGGAGGCGGAGGAGGGCGACCTGCCGCCGCGGGCGCTGGAGGTGCTGCGCGAGCGCTTCGGCGGCGATGCGCTGATCGCACTCTCGACGTTGGACGGCGGCGCGCCGGCCGTACGCACGGTGAACGGACACTACGAGAACGGCGCATTCTATGTAGTGACGCACGCGCGCTCCGGCAAGATGCGCCAGATCGCGAAAAACCCCACCGTCGCCCTGTGCGGCGAGTGGTTCACGGCGCGCGGGGTGGGGGAGAACCTGGGCCACCCGCGCGCGCCGGGCAACGAGGCGCTCGCCGGCCGGCTGCGCGAGGCGTTTGCCGCCTGGTACGGAAACGGGCATGTCGATGAGGACGACCCGGACACGTGCATCCTGCGCGTGCGCCTGACGCGGGGCACGCTCCTGAGCCATGGCATGCGCTATGAGCTGCGGTTTTAGGGAAACGACAAAAAAGGGGAGCGCCTCGCTGTGAGGCGCTCCCGCGCGTTTGAAGTGGAATTACAGCTTGCCCGCCAGCTTCTGGGTCTCTTCCCATCCTTCCAGAATGGCTTCCTGCATGGAAGTGGCCCAGTCGCCGATCTCCTTGGCCTCGTCCATGTCGAGCGGGAAGTGGATGCAGACATGGCCGTCGAAGTTGTTCTGCGTGTTGTGCTGCGTGTCGTGCGCGACGCTGTACGTCGCGGCGATGTAGGTGCTGCCGTCCGGGAACGAGACCCAAACCGGCTTGATCGCCCACTTGCTCAGGCCCAGGAACGCCTTGTACAGGTTGTTGGTGTCGTCGGCGGTCACGGGCTCGGCGTCGCAGTGCTTGTCCTTGGACATGACGGTCATGTTCCAACTGTAGCCGGTCGAGAAGTCATACACCGTCATGACTGTGTTGTTGGGATACTTGTTGCGCATCGAGTACCAGTTGACGTTCTGCACCTGCGCTGCGCGCGCAGCGGTCGGCGAGGTCGTCGAGCTGGACGAACTGCTGCCGGAGGAGGAACTGCCGGAAGAACTGCCACTGGAGGACGAACTGCCGGAGGAGCTGCCGCCAGAGGACGAGGCGCCGTTGAGCGCGGCGAGCGTCTTGTCGCCGACGACGCCGTCAGAGCTCAGACCGTGATCCTTCTGGAAGTCCATGACCGCCTGGGCGGTGAGCATGCCGAAGTGGCCGGACAGCGTGCCGCTGTAGTAGCCCAGGTCCTTGAGCTTTTGCTGCACCTGGAGCACCGCGTCGCCCTCGCTGCCCTCGCGCAGCAGGGAGGACGTCGCCGTCGTGCTACCGGAGGAGGAACTGCCGGAAGAAGAACTGCCGGAAGAGCTGCTGCCAGAGGACGAGGTGCCGTTGAGCGCGGCGAGCGTCTTGTCGCCGACGACGCCGTCAGAGCTCAGACCGTGGTCCTTCTGAAAGTCCATGACCGCCTGGGCGGTAAGCATGCCGAAGTGGCCGGACAGCGTGCCGCCGTAATAGCCCAGATCCTTGAGCTTTTGCTGCAGCGCGAGCACCGCGTCGCCCTCGCTGCCCTCGCGCAGCAGGGAGGAGGCGCTCGTCGCGTCGGAGGAGCCGGACGAACTGCCGGAGGACGCCGTGCTGTTGAGCAGCGCCAGCGTGCGCTTGCCGACGACGCCGTCGGAGCTCAGGCCATTGTCGTCCTGAAAGTCCATGACCGCCTGCGCGGTGATGCTGCCGAAATTACCGGTGATGCTGCCGCCGTAGTAGCCCATCGCTTGCAGACGCTGCTGCAGCGCGAGCACGTCGGCCCCCTTGCTGCCCTCCTTGAGCACGCGGTTGAATGTGCCGGTAAACGCATCCGCGCCCGACAGCGTTCCCTCAAAGAGCAGCTCCTGCGTCACGGCGCCGGCGATGCCGTCGGCCTCCAGGCCGTTGTCCTCCTGAAACTCCAGCACGGCATCGCGCGTGAGTTCGCCGTAGTGGCCGGAGATGCGCCCATTATAGTATCCCAGCTCCGTCAGGCGCTCCTGCAGGTCGGCTACGTCGTTGTGCTCCGTGCCCAGCTTGAGTTCCCTGTATTCCGTGTCGGCGCAGACGCCGTTCGCCGCCGTGAGGCATACCGTGCAAAGACCGGCTGCGAACAAACGGCGTATGCGTAAAAGCGATTCTTGCTTCATGCTGCTTTCTCTCCTTTGCCCAGTATATGACTATTGTATGACATTTTTGAATGGATGTCAACGAGAAAATTAACAGAATCGAAATATTTTGGAAATGCAGGCGTCAAATATAAAAAAGAATGCTCAAAAAGCCTTGACAACCGGCCGGATAGCATATATAATATTTCCCGTTGAAAAGGTCATGCGCCATTAGCTCAGTTGGTAGAGCACCTGACTCTTAATCAGGGTGTCCCGGGTTCGAGTCCCTGATGGCGCACCACTCGTTCGCGAATTACCCCTTAGCCGTCCGGTGATCCTTCCACCGGGCGGCGCCTTTTTTTACCCCTCGGCAGCCCGGTGAACGTCGGTCTGCAACTCCGGATCAACCTGATCCTGCCGGCGGGGGCCAACGCGTACATGCCGGGGGCCATCGTGCTGCGCGACATCCTGCCGCTGGGCAAGACGGAGCAGCTGGGCTCCAACGACATGGGCACGGGCGAGAAGATCAAGATGGCCGAGGCGATCAAGTACCCCGTCATCGTCCTCTCCAGCGCGCCGGTGCTGGCGATCTATCCGTTCGTGCAGAAGTACCTCGTGCAGGGTGTGGGGATCGGCGCGTTGAAGGGCTGCCCCGGCAGACCGACAGAGATAAGGAAGCGTTCGGATGAACCCCAATATCATCAGGACCGACCGCCGCCGCGCGGACCGCAACACAGCGCCGCGCGGCGCTTTTTTTGCGCGGCGCGGACACGGATGAAAAAGCCCCGCTTGACAATTGGCCTGCAAGGCTTTAAGATAAAACTTGCATATTTTCATCGATTCCGCATATTGTGCGCATGCCGCTTGACTTAGGAGGGATTGCATGTATCCGATTCGCAGGGCCGAAAAGCTTGCGGACAAGATCTGCCTCATGGACGTCGAAGCGCCGCGCACGGCGCGCAGCGCCGAGCCGGGGCAGTTTCTGATCGTCAAGATCGACGCGCGGGGCGAGCGCATCCCGCTGACCATCTGCGACTACGACCGCGAGCGCGGCCTGGTGACGATCGTGTTCCAGGTGGTGGGCGCGTCCACGGAGCGCATGGCCGGGATGGGCGTGGGCGACGCGTTTGACACGGTCGTGGGCCCGCTGGGACGCCCCAGCGAGATGCTTGCGGATCCGGACATCCGCCAGAAAAAGGTGCTCTTCGTCGCAGGCGGCGTGGGCACGGCGCCCGTGTATCCGCAGGTCAAGTGGCTGCGCGCGCAGGGCGTGGCGGCGGATGTGGTGATCGGCGCGCGCAGCGCGGACCTATTGATCCTGCAAAGGGAGATGGAGGCGGTCGCGGGCGGCGTATACGTCGCCACCAACGACGGCTCCGCGGGCGTGCAGGGCATGGTCACGGACGTCGTGCGCGACCTGGTGCAGCGCCAGGGACGCCGCTACGACCTGTGCGTGGCCATCGGCCCGATGATCATGATGAAGTTCACCGCGCAGCTCACGCGCGAGCTGGGCATTCCGACGGTCGTGTCGCTCAACCCCATCATGGTGGACGGCACGGGCATGTGCGGCGCGTGCCGCGTGAGCGTAGGGGGGCAGACGCGCTTCGCCTGCGTGGACGGGCCGGAGTTTGACGGCCATCTCGTCGACTTTGACGGGGCGATGAAGCGCCAGCAGATGTACAGGACCGAGGAGGGCCGCGCGCTGCTGCGGCTGCGCGAGGGGAAGACGCATCACGGCGGATGCGGACATTGCGGAGGTGAGGACTGATGGCAAAGTCGAGGGTACCGGTGCGCGAGCAGGACCCGAAGGTGCGCGCGCACAACTTTGAGGAGGTCTGCCTCGGCTATGATGAGGCGGAGGCCGTGCAGGAGGCCCAGCGCTGCCTGGGCTGCAAAAAGCCGATGTGCGTGGCCGGCTGTCCGGTCGGCATCGACATCCCGGGCTTCATCGCGCGCCTGAAGGAGGGCGACGCCGTGGGCGCCAGCCGCGTCCTCGCGCGCGACTCGGCGCTGCCCGCGGTGTGCGGGCGTGTCTGCCCGCAGGAGACGCAGTGCGAGGGGCGCTGCGTGCTGGGCGTCAAGGGCGAGCCGGTCGCCATCGGCAAGCTGGAGCGCTACGCCGCCGATACGGCGCGCCGCATGGGCGTTCAGGCCGAGCCGCCCAAGGAGAAGAACGGCATGCGCGTGGCCGTGATCGGCGCGGGCCCGGCGGGCCTCACCTGTGCGGGCGACCTGGCGCGCATGGGCTACGAGGTCAAGATCTTCGAGGCGCTGCACCAGACGGGCGGCGTGCTCGTGTACGGCATACCGGAGTTCCGCCTGCCCAAGCGCGAGGTGGTCGAGGCCGAGATCGAGAATGTCCGGCGTCTGGGCGTGCAGATCGAGACGAACGTCGTCGTCGGCCGCTCGGTGACGATCGACGCGCTGCTGGACGAGGAGGGCTACGACGCGGTATTCATCGGCTCGGGCGCGGGTCTGCCCAAGTTCATGGGCATCCCCGGCGAGAACGGCAACGGCGTCTTCTCCGCCAACGAATACCTGACGCGCGCCAACCTGATGAAGGCCTTCTCGGATGAATACGACACGCCCATCGTCACCGGCCGGCGCGTGGCGGTCGTCGGCGGCGGCAACGTGGCCATGGACGCGGCGCGCACGGCGCTGCGCCTGGGCGCGCAGACGCACATCGTCTACCGGCGCGGCGAGCAGGAACTGCCCGCCCGCGCGGAGGAGGTGCACCACGCCAAGGAGGAGGGCGTCGTCTTCGACCTGCTGACCAATCCCCGCGAGATCCTGCTGGACGAAAACGGCTGGGTGCGCGGCATGGTCTGCGTGCGCATGGGCCTGGGCGAGCCGGACGCGTCCGGACGCCGCCGCCCGGTGGAGATCGAGGGCAGCGAGTTCACGATGGAGGTCGACACGGTCATCATGGCGCTGGGCACCTCGCCCAACCCGCTGATCGCCTCAACCACCCAGGGCCTGGAGACGAACCGCTGGCGCTGCATCGTCGCCGACGAGCAGGACGGCCGCACGACCAAGGAGGGCGTCTATGCTGGCGGCGATGCGGTCACCGGCGCGGCGACGGTCATCCTCGCGATGGGCGCGGGCAAGGCGGCGGCCAAGGGCATCGACGCCTACCTGAAGGGCCGAAAGAAATGAGCATGCAGACGGAGGAGGAAGCAAAAAGCTTCCTCCTCCGTTGTTTGATTGCCGGCATTCAGGCAAACCGGCCCGTCAGCACCCGCAGGTCGATGGTGATATCGCGGATGGAGGCCAGCGCCGCAGCGTCCAGCGTTCGCCCGCCCGTCAGCGGCGTCATGCGGAAGAACGCCTCGCGCAGCCCGCCGTCCACCGCGCAGGTATAGCGCAGCGATTCGCAGCATACGCCCGTCATGTGCGCGCCGAAGTAGTCGATCACGTCCTGCGGCGCGTACGGGCCCTGCTCCAGCGCCGCGCGCAGCTCGCGCAGGTAGTCCTCGCCCGGCGCGATCTTGACAAGCAGTCCGCCCGGGCGCAGCGCACGGCGAAACGACGCGTAGTTGGCCGGGGACAGGACGTCGATCACGACGTCCATCGAGCCCGGCGCGAGCGGCAGGCGCGTCAGGTCGGCGACGCACCAGCAGACCGGCTCCGGCCGCTGCGCGGCCAACGCGACCGCGTCGCGGCTCAGGTCCACGCCGAAGACTTCGCACCCATCCCGCGCCAGCGCGGCCGCATAATAGCCCTCGCCGCAGCCCGCATCCAGCACGCGCGGCGGCCGGCCCAGCCGCGCCGCCTCCGTACCCAGCACGCCGCGCAGCGCATCCGCCACGGGCGCGTAGCAGCCGGCGTCAAACACGGCGCGCCGCGCGAGAAACAGCGCCCTGTCGTAGTGCGCGAGCGTGCCCGCGCACGCGAAGTTGACGTAGCCCTTGCGCGCCACGTCAAAGCAATGGCCTTTTGTGCAGCGCAGGCTCGCGCCCTCGGGCGCGCAAAGGGCCGCGCCGCACAGCGGGCAGGCGAGGTCGTTCAGCCGGCTGCTCAGCAGCGAAAGCAGGCGCTCAAGGCGGGAAATGTCGCTCATGTGCATCCCTCCGAAGGGTCTTTACCGCTATTATCGCCGGGATGGGGCTTTGTGTCAAGCGCGCATATTTGGCGTCGCGGGCGCATACAACAGTGGGAGTGCCCCGGCACGCAGGACACAATCTTTCACAGCCGCGCTACATTCGGCACATGGGAGGGCCATTTTTGAGGGGTATCATAGAGGTAGAAGCAACCACAGCAGACACGGCGCTTGGCGCATGCGATAGATCAAACGGATCAGAGGTGAAGGAAATGGAAGCTTCCTTGAAACAGGCGACGGCGCGCATGCGACTGCTGCCCGCACAGGAACAGGGCATCGCGCCGGCAGATTACCGGCGGCTGCAATACCTGTACGGCGAGGCGCTGGCGGAGCTGAACCTGCGCATATCGAATTTGCAGCGAGAACAACGGCTCCAGTTGGGACGTGCGCCCATCCATCATGTGCAGACACGCATCAAGACCTACTCGAGCATCTGCGAGAAGCTGACGCGCAAGGGATACGCGGTCAGCATCGAGTGTGCGAGAGACCGTCTGTACGACATCGCGGGCATGCGCATCGTCTGCCCGACGGTCGAGGACGTATACGATGTGGGCCAGGCGCTGCGCGCGCTACCCGGCATCGGCATTCTGCGCGAGCGCGACTATATCCGCGCCCCGAAGGAGAACGGATACCGTAGCCTGCACGTCGTGCTCAACATGCCCGTGTGTACGGTCGAGGGCGCGCGGCGGGTGCCGGTGGAGGTGCAGGTGCGCACGCTGGCCATGGACGTATGGGCGAGCCTGGAGCACGACCTGTGCTACAAGCGCGAGGCCACCTGCGCGCCCAGAACGCGCAGGGAGATGCAGGGCCTGTCCCGCCGCATGGCGGAGGTGGATGCGCGGCTGTCCGCGCTGCGACGCGAGACGGAACTCTCGTAGCGAAGATTCTGCACAAACCGTGTGCGCGGCGAAGGAAAAGGCGCGCATCCCGGCGAATATTCCTCCAGCACCGGCGCCGCAGAGCGCGGGTACAAAGGAGGACATCCTGATGATTACATTCGGCACGGGCGGCTGGCGCGCGATCATCGGCGACGAGTTCACGCGCGAGAACGTGCAGCGCCTGGCGTTCGCGTTGGCGCAGCGCATGGAGGCGGAGGACGTCGCCGCGCGCGGGATCTGCATCGGCTTTGACCGCCGGTTCCTCTCGCGCCAGGCGGCACAGTGGGCGGCCGAGGTCATGGCGGCGCGGCGCATCCACACCTATTTCATCAACCGTGAGGCGCCCACGCCGCTGATCATGTACACCGTGCAGCAGTACGGGCTGTACTACGGCATGGCGGTGACGGCCAGCCACAACCCGGCGCTGTACAACGGCATCAAACTCTTCACCAAGGGCGGGCGCGACGCCAAGCAAGAGGTCACAGACGAGCTTGCCGCGGCGTGCGCGCAGATCCAAAAGGACGACATCCCCGCGCTGGACTACGAGAAGGCGCTGGCCGCGGGCTATGTGGAGATCATCAGCCCGTACAACAGCTACATCGACACGATCATCCGCGCGGTCAACATGGACGCGATCCGCTCGCGCGGGCTGAAGATCGTGCTCGACCCGATGTACGGCGTGAGCCGAACGGCCCTGCAGACCATCCTGCTCACCGCCCGCTGCGAGGTGGACGTCATCCACGAGCGGCACGACACGCTCTTTGGCGGCCGGCTGCCCGCGCCCAACGAGCGCACGCTCGGCGCGCTGCGCGGCGTGGTCGAGGAGACCGGCGCGGATATCGGCATCGCCACCGACGGCGACGCGGACCGGCTGGGCATCATCGACGACGAGGGCAAGTTCGTCCATCCCAACGAGATCCTCGTGCTGCTGTACTACTACTTGGTCAAGTACCGCCACTGGCACGGACCCGCGGTGCGCAACCTGGCGACCACGCACCTGCTGGACAAGGTGGCGCACGCGTTCGGCGAGGCGTGCTACGAGGTGCCGGTGGGCTTCAAGCACATCTCGGCGGCCATTGACGAGCACAACGCGGTCATCGGCGGCGAGTCCTCCGGCGGCCTGACGGTGCGCGGGCACATCAGCGGCAAGGACGGCATCTACGCCGGCACGCTGCTGGTGGAGATGCTGGCCGTCACGGGCAAGAAGCTCTCCGAGCTCTACCGCGAGATCACCGATCAGTTCGGCGAGTGCTACATGGTCGAGCACGACTGCAAGTTCGACGCGGAGCTCAAGGCGAGCCTCAACCAGCGGCTGATGGTCGACAAGCAGCTGCCCGCGTTTGCCGAGCACGTGGAGCGCGTCTCCTACCTGGACGGCTGCAAGGTCTACTTCTCGGACGGCTGGATCATCGTGCGCTTCTCGGGCACGGAGCCGCTGCTGCGCGTGTTCTGCGAGATGCCCACGCTCTCGCGCGCGGAGGCCGTGTGCGAGCAGATGGCGGACTTCCTGGGTCTGAAACTGAACTGACGCATGTCCCGCCGGGCGGCCAAACGCCGCCCGGCGTTTTTACATGAGGAGGCTGCGCGAAATGTGTTCCATGCCGTGCTATTGCGGCCATGACTGCGCCAGATGCGTGACCTATATCGCAACGCGCAGAGACGACGACCGCCTGCGCAGACGGTCTCAGCGGTTTTATCGAGAGCGGTTTGGCCTCGATATGCCGCTTGAAGCATTCTGTTGCGAGGGCGGCAGGTCCGGGCATGTCTTTGAAGGCTGCAAAGGCTGTCCCTTTGCAAAGTGCTGCAGGGAGCATGGCGTAAATGCCTGCAGCGAATGCCCGGAATATCCATGCAAAGAGATTTCGGTCTACCAGGCCGAGCATGTAAATCGAAGCAACCGGATATGAATTCCAAACAAAGAGAGATCATGCAGCCGCAGAGGACAGGGACGGCCCGGCTGTCCCCCTTCAATGTTGCCCGCATCGCCGTCTCCTCTGCCGGGGTATGGATGGCGCCTCAGCTGCCGGTGCTGCGGTAATGCCGCACGCCCAGCCGCCACACGAGCAACGACGCGCCCAGAAATGCCAGCCCCGCCGGCAGTGCCAGCAGTCCCAGCGCGGGCGGGTCGCCCCATCCGCAAAGCGCCGAGGCCGGATAGTAGCTGATCACCAGCATCGGCACGACGAACGTGAACACACCCTTGAGCGCGCGCGGCAGATAGGGCATCGGGATGCGCGTGACCTGATAGCTCGCGTTGGTGAAGATATAGATCCAGTCCAGCGCGCGGACCGTAAAAAACGCAATGCCCGAGCTCATGATGAATACCCCGCTGTACATCGCCGCGCCGCCCAGCAGCGCCAGCGCCAGCACCGCGGCGCCCGCAGCGGTCGGCGCGATGCCCAGCGTCGCCAGCGACCAGGCGATCAGCCCTGCGCCGAACGCCACGCGCATCAGCCGGTGCAGGTGAAAGTACGCGCCCGCCACCTGCACCGTCAGGGGCAGCGGGCGCAGCATCAGCCGGTCGAACGCGCCCGTGCGCAGCATCTGCCAGGGGAAATAGTCAAACCCGCGGCAAAAGCTCTCCGCCAGGCCGAAGGATGTGAGCGCAATCCCGTAGATCAGCAGGATGCGCGGCAGCGTCCATTCCCCGATCGCGCCGAAGCGTGCAAACAGCAGCAGCGGGCTGATGCAGTCCGCCAAGGCGACCAGAATCACCTGCAGGAGCATCAGCCACCAGCCCTTGTACTCCAGCCCCGCCAGCAGGTGCATGCGCAGCAGCCGCAGATAGACGGTGAGACATCGCTTCAACGTTCATCCCCCCTGTATGACGATGCCGCGCAGGCGGCCGGCCAGTACGCGACGCCCCAGCAGGACGAACGCCGCCGTCCAGAACAGCTGTAACCCCAGCGCGCGCCAGGCCTGCGCGGGCGGCAGTGCGCCCACATACAGCCGAAGCGGCAGGTCCATGTACCCTGCAAAGGGCTGTAAAAAGAGAAAGTCCTGCCATGCCGCAGGCCACAGCTGCAGCGCCAGGTAGCTGCCCGACAGCACGTTGCCCAGGAGCAGCAGCATGTACGTCGGGCCATCGCCCCAGCTGAGCCCCACGCGCACCGCGGTCACGAGCATCGCGTAGGCGGTACACAGCAGCAGCGCGCACAGCAGCGAGGCGAGGGAGAGCAGCAGGCCCGCCGCGGACGCGGGCGCGCCCAGGCGGTATGGCACGGGCGCGAGCAGCGCGCACAGAAGCACCAGCGCGCCGCGCAGGCAGGTGTCGCCCAGCCGGGCCGCAGCCGAGCGCGCGTACCAGTGCGCGTACAGGTCCAGCGGCCGGCACAGCTCCAGCCCCACGTCGCCGGAGACGATCTTCTCGCGCAGGTCGCCGTCGATCGCCATGGGCATCAGCGGCACGAACATCTGCGTCAGCCAGGCGTAGGAGATCGCCTGCGGCAGCGACAGGCCGCTCTCCTGCGCGACGCGCGGATCGCCGCAGGTGAAGAAGACCGTGTAGACCAGGATTTCCAGGATCGCCCAGAACAGGCCGATGCTCGCGCCGGAGAGCGCGGCCAGGCGGTATTGCAATCCCTGCAAAAGGCGCAGGCGAAACAGCATCCGGCAGGCGCGGAGCGTCCGGCAGACGCACGGCGTTCGCTTCATGTGCATCAGGCCTCCTCCAGCGCCATCTCGCGGTACATCCGCGCGACGACCTCGTCGATGTCTTCGCCCGCGCTCGCGCCATAGCGCTCGCGCAGCGCTGACAGCGGGCCGTCCAGCAGCAGCTGGCCGTGGCCGACGACCATCACGCGGCTGCAAAGCGCCTGCACGTCGTCCATGTCGTGCGTGGTCAGCAGCATGGTGACGCCGCTTTGGCGGTTTTCCTCGCGCAGAAAGGCGCGCAGCGCGAGCTTGGAGACGGCGTCCAGACCGATGGTCGGCTCGTCCAGAAAGAGGATGTCCGGCCGGTGCAGCAGCGCAGCGACCAGCTCGCAGCGCATCCGCTGCCCCAGCGAGAGCTGGCGCGCGGGCGTGCGCAGCAGATCCTCGACCTCCAGGCGCTGCGAGAGCTGCGCGAGGCGGCGGCGGTAGTCCGCGGCAGGCACGGCGTAGATGACGCGCAGCAGGTCCAGCGAGTCCGCGACCGGTACGTCCCACCACAGCTGGCTGCGTTGCCCGAACACGACGCCGATGCGCTGCACGTGCGCTTCGCGCTCCCTCCAGGGCACGCGGCCCATGACGCGGCAATCGCCCGCGTCGGGCGTGAGGATGCCGCTCATCACCTTGACGGTGGTCGATTTGCCGGCCCCGTTTGGGCCGATATAGCCCACCAGCTCGCCCGGCTCCACGTCAAACGAGATGCCGCGCAGCGCGCGCACCGTGCGCCGGTTGCGCACGAATGCGCCTCTGAGCAGGCCGAAGCGCCCCGCCGGCCGTTCATAGACGGTGAAGCGCTTTTCAATCCCCCGCAGGGAGATTTGGGACATATGCGTCGCCTCCCTCCAAAATGCATTGCATGCAAGCATAGCATGCGGAGGGAGGCGCGGGCAAACGGCGTGCGCGCCGCCCCCATGCCCGTGAGGGCATCCCGGACGGCCAACGCGGCGTTTTGGGCTTTTTTTGTGAAATTGCTTGACAACTTGACATTTGACGGGTAAGATATATATACAATCTCCGTCAAGGGAGAGGGCCTTTCTTTCTCGTTGCCTTTTCGGAGTTTTGCTTTCGGAGGGATCCACTTCCGGGCTTTTTTTCGTTTTGGGCGCGTGTTTTGGATGCCTGCGTTGCGCGGGCAGATGCAAACGGGGCGGGATGCATGGCATCCCGCCCCGCGGCGTTTTGGTGGGTCCATTCCAGGGCAGTCCGGGCATCAGCGCCTGACGGCGATCACGCCGTAGGGCGGCAGCGCCGTCTCGCCCCCGCGCGCCTCGCCGGTCATGGCGTCCGTGCAGGCGGGCAGCACGACCGTGCGCGCCTCGGGCACGGTGTTCATCACGAACAGGAAGCGCCCGTTTTCGCCCACGCGCTCCGCCAGCAGCACGCCGTAGGGCACATCGTCCAGCAGCGGCGTCAGGCCGGCCTCCTTCGTCACATGCGCGTACAGGTCGATGAGGAAGTCCTCGCCCGTGCGCGCGGCCACGTAGTAGCAGCAGCCCTTTCCGAAGGCGTTGCGCGTCAGCGCCGGGCTGCCCGCGTAGAAGCGCTCCTCATAGGTCGCCAGCACCTGCGCGCCCTGCGGATGGACCAGCGCGCAGAAGTCCTTCGCCTCATAGGTCTTGCCGTTCCAGGTGAATCGGTTGTGCTGCGTCGCGTCCAGCGCGTCGGTCTCCTCGTCCCACAGGCCGAACACGTCGCGCAGCGGGCCGGGGAAGCCGCCCATGAAGCACAGGTCCTCCTCGTTCACCCAGCCGGAGCAGTAGGTGGACACGTACGTGCCGCCGCCCTCGACGAAGGCGCGCACGCGCTCGGCAAAGCCGGGGCGCAGCATGTACGTCATCGGGCCGCACACGACGCGGTAGCCGGACAGGTCGCAGGTCTGATCGATCACGTCCACGCCATAGCCCGCGCGCATGAGCGCCGCATGGTGCGCGCGCACCGCCAGCTCGTAGCCCTTGTCCTCGTTCAGGCCAAAGCGCGCGTCGTCCAGCGCCCAGCGGTTCTCCCAGTCGTAGATCACGGCGACCCTGTTCTCCGGCGCGGAGCCGAGCACGGCGCAAAGGCGCGAGAGCTTTTCGCCGACCGCGCAGACCTCGCGGTAGACGCGGTTGTCCTCCCGCTCGTCGTGCGAGACGACGGCGCCGTGGAATTTTTCAAACGAGCCGCGCCCCTTGCGGAACTGGAAGTACTGCACTGTGTCCGAGCCGTGGGCGACGGCCTGCAGGCCCTGCAGCGTCAGCACGCCCGGCTGGCGCAGGCGGTTGATCGGCTGCCAGTTGACCGCCGAGGGCGAGGACTCCATCATCATGAACGGCTTGCCGCCGCCCACGCCGCGCATCAGGTCGTGGCGGAAGGACGCGTTGGCGGCGATGTCCGCGTCGCGCAGGTCGCCCGTCCAGGCGGGATAGTTGTCCCAGCTGGAGCGGTCGAGCAGGCGGCCCAGCTCGAAGTAGTTGATGCCCGTGTAGGTGCCCATCAGGTTCGTCGTGCAGGGCACGTCCGGCGTGATGCGGCGCAGCGGCTCGATCTCCCAGGCGTAGAAGTCGCAGTACTGCTGCGTCGTAAAGCGCTTCCAGGCCAGGTTCAGCCCGTGGCTCGTGCCCTCGCCGATGCTCGACGGGCTCTCGATCTGGTCAAACGACGTGTAGCGGTGCGACCAGAACGTGTTCCACCAGGCGTCGTTGAGCCGGTCGATCGTGCCGTATCGCGCCTTGAGCCACGCGCGGAACTTCTGCTGGCACAGCGGGCAATGGCACTCGCCGCCGTACTCGTTGGAGATGTGCCACATGCCCAGCGCCGGGTGATCCTTGTAGCGCTCGGCCAGGAGCGTGTTGATCTTGCGAACCTTTTCGCGGTACACGGGCGAGGTCAGGCAGTGGTTGTGCCGCTCGCCGAACAGCTGGCGGCGGCGGTCCTCCGTCACGCGCAGCACTTCGGGGTACTTTTCGGCCATCCAGGACGGGCGCGCGCCGCTGGGCGTGGCCAGCACGGCCTTGATGCCGTTTTGCGCGAGCATGTCCATGACCTCGTCGAGCCAGCCGAACTCAAAGCGGCCTTCCTCGGGCTCGAGCATCGCCCAGGAGAAGATGCCCACGGACAGCGTGTTGATGCCGGCCTTTTTCGCCAGCTCCATGTCGCGGGGCCAGACGGTCTTCTTGTCGTTGATCCACTGCTCGGGGTTGTAGTCGCCGCCGTGCAGCAGCACGGGCTTGTCCTTCATGATCGGGGGATATTGCGCCATGAAAACTCCCTCCTCATCGGGTGATTGTGCTTGCTTTCATTATATCATGCAGCGCCGTTTTTTTCCACCGCAAACGGCCCCCTGTCGGGGGGCCGCTTCGTCCGCCGCTCACAGGCGGTATTCGGTGAACATGCGCTCCAGCGCGTCCGACGTGTTCGAAAACAGGATGCCGGCTGCGCGCTGTTTGGCCGCGTCGATCATCAGGTTGCGCGGCGTCTCCTGCTGAAACGGCTCGAGCAGCTCCGCCGCCCGGTGCGCGGCGCCCATGCGCTCGAACAACCGCAGGCACACCTCGTAGGTGCTCAGAAAGTTCTCGCTGCCAAAGTTGTACACGCCGCAGGGAGCCGCCAGCAGCGCAGGAATGTTCTCGATCACCTCGCGAACGTACGTCATGCCGCGGTGGTCGTTGGCCGCCGCGCGCACGGGCCGCCCTGTGACCAGTGCGCCCGCGCACATGCCCACCACGCCCAGGCTCGACGCGCAGAAGCGGACGGGCAGGTCGAACATCCACGTCAGGCGCAGCGCGTAAAACCGCTCGCACAGCGAGGCGGCGATGCGCTCGGCCTCGAGCTTCGTGCGCGCGTAGACATTCGTGGGCGCGAGCACCTCGTCCTCACGATGGGGGTCCATGCCGGAAAGCCCGGTGTAGACCTGGTCGCTGCTGGCCAGCACCATCGCCGCGCCCGCCTCGGCGCATGCGCGGGCGACGTGCTGCGTGCCCAGCACGTTGACGCGATGGGCCAAATCCGGGTCCTTCTCGCACACGTCGATGCGCGAGATCGCGCCGAAGTGCAGCACAGCGTCAGGCCGGGCCGCGAGAATAAAGCGGCGGCAGGCGTCCGCGTCGGTCAGGTCCAGGTCCCGGTGCGCGGCGGGGACGACGCGGTAGCGCCCGTCCAGGTCGCGCGCCATGCGCGAGGCGACAAAGCCGCCCGTGCCGGTGATGAGCAGGGTTTGCATGGCGATTCCCTCCGTTCGGTCAGTGGGTATGGCGGCGCAGCAGGAGCGCGCCGCCGGCGAGCAGCAGCGGGAACACGGCGGCCGCGAGCAGGCCCAGCTTGATCGCGTCCACGCTCGAGATGCCGCCGGCGACGAGCCACCAGTCGGACACCCAGCCAACCAGTCCCGGCCCGACGGAGCACCCGATGTCGCCGGCCAGCGCGAGCAGCGCAAACAGCGCCGTGCCGCCCTGCGGGCAGCGCGCGGCGGAGAGGCTGAGCGTGCCCGGCCAGAGGATGCCGACCGAGAAGCCGCAGACCGCGCAGCCCAGCAGCGGCAGCAGCGCGCCGGGCGAGAAGGCCGTGAGCAGGTAGCAGCCCACGCACAGCACGCTGGAGGCCAGGATGCATGCGCGCAGGTTCAGCCGCGAGCCGGAGCGGCCGTAGAGCAGGCGCGAGAGGCCCATCAGCACCGCAAAGGCGCAGGGGCCGAGCAGATCGCCCAGCGTCTTGGACACGCGCAGCCCCTGCTCGGCAAAGAGCGAGGCCCACTGGCTCATGCCCTGCTCCGCCGCGCCCGCGCAGAGCATCAGCGCGAAGAACAGCCAGAAGACCGGCAGGCGCAGCAGGCTGCGCATGGGCATGGTGGCGCTCTCCGCGCCGAAGGTGTTGATCGGCACGCGGCTGAAGACACAGGCGTTGGCCAGCGGCAGCACGGCCCACAGCATGGGCAGGAAGCGCCAGCGCTCGATGCCGACGGTGACAAAGTAGAGCGTGGACAGCAGCACCACGGCCACATGCCCCCAGCAGTAGAAGGAGTGCAGCATGCTCATCGCGGCCGCCTTTTCCTCGCCGGGCATGGCCTCGACGATGGGGCTGGTGAGCGCCTCCAGCAGCCCGCCGCCCAGCGCGTAGAGCACCATGGCGCACACCACGCCCGCGTAGGCGCTGGGCAGCGCATAGGGCAGCACGCCCAGGCCGATCAGCCCTAGGCCGCACAGCGCGTTGGCGCCAACGACGCACGTGCGGTAGCCCACGCGCACCGCGTAGCGCGCGCACAACAGATCCACGAGCATCTGGATGGCAAAGTTGAGCGAGACGAGCAGCGCCAGCTGCGAGAGCGTGATGCCGAACTGGCGCTGGAACGTCAGAAACAGCAAAGGTGCCAGGTTGTTGACTGCCGCGTGGGACACGCTCGAGGCGTAGCAGCAGTAGCGGGTGTGGCGGAACGTGAAGCGCATGGGACCAGACCTCCGATGCGGACATGATGGCGCAAAATGCCCTTAAGAATTCGCGATTCGGGCGGGAAACCCTGCCTATGACATGGGGATAGATGGATTTTTCACGGGCAAAAGAGTGGGCGCGCCGCAAGGCGCGCCCGGGGAAGGGAAGGGGCGTCACATGTTCGTCAGGTTGTAGATCGTGATCGCCTCGTTGATCTGCGCGGCGAGCTGCTCGACGGCCGCTTCGGGCTCGAGCTCGCCCATGATCACGCGCTCGGTGATCTCCTCGACCTTGGCGCGCGCCTCCGGGAACACGCTCAGCAGCGAGCCCGTGTACGCCGCGTCGGTGTCATGCAGCTGGTCGATGGCCGTCATGAACTGCGGGAATTCCTCGATGTTCTGCTTGAAGGCGTCCAGCTCATGCGTTGCCACCGTGATGGGGAAGTAGCCGGTCTGCGCGTTCCAGTAGGCCTGCTGCTCGGGCGAGATCATGAACTTGATGAACTCCCAGCTCGCGGCGCGCTTGGCCTCGTCGCCGTTTTCGATCGCCCACAGCGAGCCGCCGCCGATGGACACGCCGCCCGCGTCGTCCGCGTTGATGGACGGGAAGTAGGCCGTGCCGATCTCAAAGCGGTTGTCGACGTTGACCAGCAGCGACTTGAGCGCCGCGGTCGACTCGAGCGTCATGGCGATGTTGCCCGTGATGAAGGCGGACTTGGCGTCGTCGTTGCCGCGGTTCAGGTAGGTGATGTAGCCCTCGTCGATCAGCCTGTCCCACGTGGAGAGGATCTGCAGCGCCGAGCCGTTCTCGTCAAAGACGACCTTCGTGGCGGGCGCATCGCGGCCGTTGCCCTGGTCGACGTAATCCAGGCCCATCTTGCCGACCCACTGCTCGAAGAACCAGCCGTAGTTGCCCATGCCGAAGCCATACTGGGTGATGTTGCCGTTTTCGTCCTTCTTGACGAGCTTTTCGCAGGCCGCGATGATCTCGTCAAAGTTCTTGGGCGGGTTGTCGGGATCCAGCCCCGCCTCGATGAACGCGTCGCGGTTGATGTACATGATCGGCGTGGAGGAGTTGAACGGCATGGAGTAGAGCTGTCCATCCACCGAATAGTACGCCGCGATGTTGGGCTCGATCTGGGAGATGTCGTAGTTGTCCGCGTCGATCAGCTCCTGCATCGGGATGATCCAGCCGCTGTCGATCATGAAGCGCGTGCCGATGTCGTAGATCTGCACGACGTCCGCGCCCATGTTGCCCATGCTGGCGCTCTTGAGCTTGTTGATCGCCTCGTCATAGTCGCCCTGGAACTGGACTTCGACCTGGATCTGGCCCTCATAGGCCGCGTTGAAGTCCGCCACCATCTTGTTGATGGCCTCGCCGTTGACGCCGCCCATGGAGTGCCAGAAGATGATCTTCACGGGATCCTCGGCAAGCGCGGTTGGCAGGAAGAGCGTGAGCAGCATGCATGCGCACAGGACGACCGAGAGCAACTTTTTCATGTCGAGAGTCTCCTTTCGTTGATAAGATGGTCGTTCTATCGTGAGTGCGGCGCACGCCGCGGCCCTTGCGGGGCCGGGCGCCCCGGCGCACCACCGATCATCCCTTGACGGCGCCCGCCATCAGGCCGTTGATCAGCTGCTTTTGCATGAACACGAAGATCGACAGCGACGGCACCGTCACGATGACGACGCCCGCCATCATCAGGCCCAGCGCCTGCGCGTCGATGTCGTAGAGCATGCTCACGCCGATCTGTACGGTGCGGTACTGCGCGGAGTTGGTCACTAGCAGCGGCCACATGTACATGTTCCAGGTGTTCAGGAACGTATACGCGCCCAGCGCGCCCAGCGCGGGCCGGCTCAGCGGCACGACGATGGAGCGCATGAACCGGAAGTTCGAGCAGCCGTCCAGCTTGGCGGCCTCGTGCAGCTCCTTGGCGAAGGTCAGGTAGTTCTGCCGCAGCAGGAAGATGCCCATCGCGCTGGTCAGATAGGGCACGATCAGCGCGCGGTAGGAGTCGTTCCAGCCCCAGCGGCTGATGGTCAGGAAGTTGGCGATGATCGTCGCCTCGCCGGGCACCATCATCGTGGCCAGCACCAGCAGGAACAGCACGTTGCGTCCCCGAAAGCGCAGGAAGGAGAAGGCGAAGGCCGCCATCGAGCAGGTGACCATCTGCCCGAGCATGACCGACGTGGAGACGATGAACGAGTTGAGCACAAAGCGCGGAATCGGATTCTTGAACAGCGCGTCGTAGAAGTTTTGCAGGTTGATCTGCGAGGGAATCAGGCGATTGGAGTAGATGTCGCCCGGCGGCATCAGGCTGATGGAGAGCGTATAGACCAGCGGCAGCAGGATGACGATGAGCAGCGGCAGATTGAGCAGCCAACGTCCCGCCGTGAGCAGAATCTGTCTTTGTTTGCGATTCAGGGCCAGCATCAGTAATTCACGCTCCTCTTCTCCATGCTGAACTGGATCAGCGTGATCGCCAGGATGATGACAAACAGGATCACCGAGCGCGCGGCCGCCGTGCCGAAGCGGTAGTTGAAGAACGCGTCGCGGTAGATCGCGTAGACGATCAGGTTCGTCGAATCGCCCGGTCCGCCCTCGGTCAGGATCTTCACCTGGCTGAAGGACTGGAACGCCTGGATGATGTTGATGATGATCTGGAAGAACAGCGTCGGCGACAGGCCCGGCAGCGTGACGTGGAAGAACTTGCGCCAGTAGCCCGCCCCGTCGATGGACGCGCTCTCGTACAGCTCGGGCGGAATGCCGCGCAGGCCCGCGCTGATGAAGATGAAGTTGATGCCGCTGGTCAGCCACACCGTCAAAAACGCGATCACCGGCAGCGCAAAGCGCGGATCGCCCGTCCAGCTGATCTGCGTGCCCAGCAGGATGTTGAGCAGGCCGTTCGTCGGATGCAGAATCATGCGAAACGCCATCGACGCCGCCGCCGAGGCGATGGCCACGGGCATGGCGTAGGACGCGGAGCAGAACGTCACCCCGCGGTACTTATTGGCCGTCAGCAGGCTCGTGCAAAGGCCCACCACCAGGCCGCCCAACGCCACCATCACCACAAACTGGAGCGTCACCGTCAGCGAACGCCAGAACGACGGGTCCTTGAAGATGCTGGTATAGTTGCCCACGCCCCAGAACACCTTGGCCATGCCGTACTTGTCCGTCAGGAACAGGCTCAGGTAGATCGTGCGCGCAAACGGATAGTACAGAAACAGCCCGAAGATGGTCAGCGCGGGCGCGAGGAAGACATACGGCTCGACGGTCTCCCAGAACGTCTTGCGAATGCGGGTCGGGCGGACGCGGACGGCTTTGCGATCGGTCATGGCGGCGGCTACCTTCTTTCTGCTCAGAAGTGGGGGAAAACCGGTCGTGGGCGCATATTTTGCAAATATACGTATGAATTTTGGCGTCTTTGATAAAAGCATACCAAATAATCGTTAGGAAGTCAACCTATTTTTATTGAAATAGATTAAAAATATCGAGTAATATAGGTGAAATAAAACACGATCAAATATTCGCGTATTGGCAGGAAAAGCGGGCGGACGGGTCGTAATGATTCCGTAAGACTGCAAAGGACGGCCCGAAGAACATGCCCAAAGGAGGCGCGGCGGTGGAACGCACGATCCTGCACTGCGACCTGAACGGCTTTTATGCGTCCGTGGAGTGCATCCGCGACCCGGCGCTGCGGCAGGTGCCCATGGCCGTGGCAGGCGATCCCAAGGCGCGCCACGGCATCATCCTGGCCAAGAACGAGCTGGCCAAGCGCGCGGGCGTGGTCACGGCCGAGACGGTGGGGCAGGCGCTGCGCAAGTGTCCGGGGCTCGTGCTGGTGCCGCCGCGCCACGACGCGTACGCGGACTACTCGCGGCGGGTGAACGCGGTGTACGAGCGCTACACCGACCTGATCGAGCCGTTCGGCATCGACGAGTCCTGGCTGGACGTGACGGGCAGCCTGCGCCTGTTCGGCGACGGACGGCGCATCGCCGACGAGCTGCGCGCCGTGATCCGCCGCGAGCTGGACCTGACGATCTCCGTGGGCGTGTCGTTCAACAAGGTGTTCGCCAAGCTGGGCAGCGACTACAAAAAGCCCGACGCGACCACGGTCATCACGCGCGAGAACTTCCGGCAGATCGTGTGGCCGCTGCCGGCGACGGCGCTGCTGTACGTGGGCGGGGCGGCGGCGCGCACGCTGGCCGGGCTGGGCGTGCGCACCGTCGGCGAGCTGGCGCACTGCGACCGGGCGCTGCTCGGCGCGCGCATGGGCAAGGCGGGCGAGATGCTCTACGACTACGCCAACGGCCTGGAGTGCAGCCCCGTCGCGTCGTACTACGCGCGGCGCGAGGTCAAGAGCGTGGGCAACGGCATGACGTTTGCGCACGACCTGTCCGACGCCGAGGACATCCGCTGGGCCGTGGCGCTGCTCTCCGACAGCGTCGCCACCCGCCTGCGCCGCCAGGGGGTGTACTGCCACGCCGTGCAGGTGCAGGTGAAGGATCCGCGCTTTCGCACGGTCTCGCGCCAGCGCAGGCTGTCCGCGCCCACCTGTGTGGCCCGCGAGATCGCGCGCGCGGCGCTTTCGCTGCTGGAGGAGAACCGCCACGCCTTTGAGGCCATCCGCACGCTGACGGTCACGGGCGAGCAGATCGTGCGCCCCGGCGAGACGCAGCAGCAGGTCAGCCTCTTTCAGGAGGAGGACAGGGCGTCGCGCGAGCGCCAGCTGCGCCTGGAGCAGGCGATGGACCGCATCCGCGACAAGTACGGCCGGGATGCGATCTCCACGGGCCGGCTCATGGAGCGGCATGAGGACGGCGCACACGCACCCGAGTGAAACGCAAAGGCCCGGCGCATGGCGCCGGGCCCGGAAAACAGGGATTGCTACAGCCGCAGCAGGAGCGAGAGGATCACCGTCGCAAGGCCGCACACGCCGATGGCCAGGCCGCTCATCGCGCCCTGGGTCTGCCCCAGCTCCAGCGCCTTGGAAGTGCCCATCGCGTGGCTGCACGCGCCGATGGAAAGGCCCGCCTCCATGTCGTCCCGCACGTGGAACAGGCGGATCAGCGCGGGCGCGAAGATGCTGCCCAGAATGCCCGTGAAGATGACGGCCACGACCGTCACCGGCACGACGCCACCCGCCTGCCCGCTGACGCTCACCGCGATGGGCGTGGTGACCGACTTGGGCAGCAGCGAGGCGGTCATCTGCGCGTCCAGGCCGAACAGGCGGCACAGCAAAAAGACGCTGCACATGGACGCGACGCTGCCGCATATGCAGCCCACGAGGATGGGCAGCCAGTGCGCGCGCAGCAGGGCGCGCTTTTGATAGATCGGCACGGCCAGGCAGGCGGTGGCCGGCAGCAGGAACAGGTTGATGACCGACCCGCCCTGGTCGTAGGCGTCATAGGGGATGTCCAGCGCGAGCAGCACCGCGCACACCAGCGCGATGGCCACCAGCAGCGGGTTGAGCGCAGTCAGGCGCGTGCGCCGGTGCAGGGCCTGCCCGGCCCAATAGGCCAGCGCGCTCAGGGCGATGCCAAAGACGGGGGATTCAAACAGCTCGTTCACGTTCAGTCCTCCTCATCGGGCGGCGCGGCGGGCGGCCGCGCGCGCCTGCAGCCGGCACACGAGCCGGACGCTGTAGGCCGTGGCGGCGAACGTCACGACGGTGGAGAGCACGCACACGGCGATCAGCGCCAGCGCGTTGCTGGCGAGCAGGTCCAGGTAGTTGATCACGCTGACGCCCGCCGGCACGAAGAAAAAGGCCATGTTGTTCAGTAGAAAGTCGGAAGTCTCCCGCATCCGCCCGTGGCGCAGCAGGCCGCACAGCAGGCAGGCGAGCAGCATCAGCATGGCGATGACGCTGGCCGGGAACGCAAAGGGCAGCAGCGCCTCCACGCACTGGGCCGCAAAGCACAGCCCCAGCAGCAGGCCGATCTGTCGGATGATCGTCATGGGTACGCCTCGATTCCATCACAGAATGGATCTATCATAATACGCGGCGGCGCGAAAATCAAGCCCGGCGCGACGGGGCTGTTTTCGACATTTTACACGGGAACTGGAGGAAAGCATGCATAGCGCATCGAACTCAATCATTTAATGATACGCGTCGTGCGCGCCGATCGCACGGAAGAAAGAGGGCTTCGTATGGACGTGAAGAAACTCGTAAGCGAAATGACGCTGGAGGAAAAGGCCGCGCTGTGCTCCGGCGCGGATTTCTGGCACACCAAGGCCGTCGAGCGCCTGGGCGTGCCCCGGATGATGGTCGCCGACGGCCCGCACGGCCTGCGCAAGCAGGACCAGTCCGCGGACCACCTGGGCATCAACGACAGCATCCGGGCCGTCTGCTTCCCCACAGCCGCCGGCCTGGCCTGCTCGTTTGACCGCGACCTCCTCTTCCGCGTGGGCGAGGCGCTGGGCAAGGAGTGCCAGGCGGAGGGCGTCGGCGTCCTGCTCGGCCCAGCGGCCAACATCAAGCGCTCCCCGCTGTGCGGGCGCAACTTTGAATACTTTTCCGAGGACCCGTACCTCTCCGGCGAGATGGCCGCCGCGCACATCCGCGGCGTGCAGTCCAAGAAGGTGGGCACGAGCCTCAAGCACTACGCCGCCAACAACCAGGAGACGCGCCGCATGAGCGTGGATGCCCGGATCGACGAGCGCACGCTGCGCGAGATCTACCTGGCCAGCTTTGAGGGCGCGGTCAAGGAGGGCAAGCCCTGGACGGTCATGTGCTCCTACAACCGCGTCAACGGCGTGTACGCCAGCGAGAACGAGCGCCTGCTGACCGACATCCTGCGCGGCGAGTGGGGCTTTGACGGCTGCACCGTCACGGACTGGGGCGCCTGCAACGACCATGTGGCGGGCGTGGCCGCGGGCATGGACCTGCAGATGCCCTTCAGCGGCGCGCATGGCGACGAGGCGCTCGCGCGCGCGGTGCGCGAGGGGCGCATCGACGAGGCCGCCGTGGACCGCGCCGCCGAGCGCGTGCTCACGACCGTGAACCGCTACCTCGAGGGCCGAGATCGCACCGCGGTCTTCGACCGCGCCGGCCATCACAAGCTCGCCCGCGCCGTCGCGCGCGAGTGCATGGTGCTGCTCAAGAACGACGGCGACCTGCTGCCGCTTTCGGCCTCGCGCCGCGTGGCGTTCATCGGTCCGTTCGTCAAGCATCCGCGCTATCAGGGCGGCGGCAGCTCGCACATCAACGCCAGCGAGGAGACCGACGCCATGGAGGCGGCCTCCGAGTATGCCGACGTCATCTACGCGCAGGGCTGCTGCGGCCGGGAGGACCGGCCCGACCCCGAGCTGCTCAGCCGCGCGGTCAACGCCGCCCAGGCAGCGGAGACGGCCGTGCTCTTTGTGGGCCTGCCCGACGCCTTCGAGTCCGAGGGGTATGACCGCAAGCACATGCGCCTGCCCGAGTGCCAGACCCGGCTCATCCGCGAGGTGCTGCGCGTGCAAAAGCGCGTGGTCGTGGTGCTGCACAACGGCGCGCCCGTGGAGATGCCCTGGGCGGACGAGGTGCCCGCCATCCTGGAGGCATACCTGGGCGGGCAGGCCGTCGGCGGCGCGGTGGCGGACCTGCTGTTTGGCAAGGCGTCGCCCTGCGGCAAGCTGGCCGAGACGTTCCCGCTGCACATGGAGGACAATCCGTCCCACCTGAACTTCCCCGGCGACGGCGACCGGGTCGAATACCGCGAGGGGATCTACGTCGGCTACCGCTACTACGACAAGCGCGGCGTGAAGGTGCTCTTCCCCTTCGGCCACGGCCTGTCCTATACGACGTTTGCCTATGACAACCTGCGCCTGGACAGGGAGCGCATGAAGGACACCGAGACGCTCACCGCCAGCGTGGAGGTGACCAACACCGGCCGCGTGGCGGCCAAGGAGATCGTGCAGTTCTACGTCGCGCCGGCGCACGAGGGCATCTCGCGCCCGGTCAAGGAGCTGCGCGGCTTTGCCAAGGTATACCTGGAGCCGGGCGAGACGAAGACGCTCTCCGTCCAGCTGCCGCCGCGCGCGTTCGCCTACTACGAGACGGCGATTGCGGACTGGTACGTCGAGCCCGGCGCATACGACGTGCTCGCCGCGGCCTCCAGCGCGGATGTGCGCCAGAGCGCGCGCGTCCAGATCGAGTCGACCCGCCGCCTGCCCGTGCGCGTGCACGAGAACACGACCTTCGGCGACGCGATGAAGATCCCTGGCGCCGAGGAGATCCTGCGCCCGCTGGCCGAGACCCTGAGCATGGTCATGGGCGGCGGGAACAGTCAGGCGCTGGGCGAGAGCACGCGGCAGATGATGGACGCCATGCTGCGCGACATGCCCCTGCGCGCACTGGTCGCCTTTGCGGGTGATGGCGCGGGGAGCAACATGCTTCACGACGTCGTGCAGGCGCTGCGCGAGGCCGAGGCGCGCGCGCAGGCGTAAAACGGCATGAACAAGCGGGCGGCGGATGAACGCATCCGCCGCCCGCTTCATTTCGCCTCACGGCCGCCTTTCGGCCTCGCTCTCGATGACGTCGCGCACGATGTAGACCGGCCGGCGCTTGGTCTCCACATAGTTGCGTGCCAAGTACTCGCCGATGATGCCCAGCGCCAGCAGCTGAATGCCGCCCAGCAGCAGGATCAGCGCCACCAGCGTCGGATAGCCCGCGATCTCGATGCCCACCAGCAGCTTTTGCAGCACCACGATCAGCAGGTAGAGAAACGACGCGCCCGAGAAGAGCAGGCCCAGCACCGTCGTCAGCCGCAGCGGCGCCGTGCTGAAGGAGACAATGCCCTCCACCGCATAGCGGAACAGCTTCCAGAACGACCACTTCGATGTGCCGCTCGCCCGCGCCTGCGCCTCGTAGGGCATGAAGTAGGTGTTGAAGCCTACAAACGCGAACAGCCCCTTGGAGAAGCGGTAGTACTCGCTCATGGATAGCACCGCGTCGATCATCTTGCGGTTGAACATGCGAAAGTCGCTCGCGCCGGAGACAAACTCGACCTCCGACAGGCGGTTGATCAGCCGGTAGAAGGCGCGCTTGTAGAACGCGAGCAGCCTGCCCTCGTGCCGCTCCCGCTGGAAGGCGGTCACGCAGTCGTAGTCCGGATGGCTCTGCAAAAACGAAAGCATCTCCATGGCGACTTCCGGGCGCTGCTGCATGTCCGCGTCGATGACGCAGGCATAGTCGCCGCGCGCATGCGTCAGCCCCGCGTAGATGCCGGCCTCCTTGCCGAAGTTGCGCGAGAAGTTGACGACCTTCACCCGCGCGTCGCTCGTCCGGGCGATCTCGCGCAGGCGCGCGAGCGTACCGTCCTTCGAGCCGTCGTTGATGAAGATCAGCTCGAAGTCGTCGGTCTGCTCGCGGATGGCGCGCACGGCCGCGTCGTGAAAGAGCTGCACGTTTCCCTCTTCGTTATAGCAGGGCACGATAAACGATAAGAGCATGTCCATTCCTCCCGGGCTTTTGTATATTGCGCGTCAGCGGATGACGTAGAGCAGCACGGCCAGGTAGTGACACACCGCGCCCGCCAGCACGAACAGATGCCAGATGCCGTGCATGTAGCGCCGGCGCAGCGCGTAGAATACGATGCCGCCCGTGTAGCACACGCCGCCGGCGAGCAGCAGCACGAGCCCCGGCAGCAGCATCGCGCGAAACAGCGGCGGAAACGCGAAGATCACGCACCAACCCATCGCGACATAGCAGATCATGGAGAAGAGCTTGAACCGCTCGATGCTGATCGCGTTGAGCACGATACCGAGGATCGCGCAGGCCCACACCACGCTGAAGATCGTCCATCCGACCGTCCCTCGCAGCGTCACCAACGTGATGGGCGTATACGTGCCCGCAATCAGCAGAAAGATCGACGTGTGGTCCAGCACGCGGAAGACAGCCTTGGCCGTCGGGTGCGTCAGCGCATGGTAGAGCGTCGAGGCCGTGAACAGGATCACCAGCATGATGCCATAGACCAGCCCGCCCGCCAGCTTGGCGGCGTCGCCCGACAGCGCGCCGAACACCACGTTGAGCACCAGCCCTGCGATGGCCAGCAGCGCGCCCACACCGTGGGTCACCGCGTTCATGATCTCCTCGCCGAGGGTATAAAACTTGCGGAAGACCTTGTTGGACGTAAAATGCTTGTTCTCCATAGACGCCTCCCATGATCGCAACATTTAGGGATTATTCTGCGCGCGCGCGCCGGATTCCTTTCTCTGCATGGGAAGTTTTTACGCCGGTCATTCCCCGCGCGTCTTGCACAAATGGAAATCATGTGCTATACTTTCCTTTTGAAGTACAAAGTAAAAGAGGGATGCCCATGATGCGCGGCTTTGTGCGCGGGGGAAAGCGGGCGGTTTGCGCCGTGGTGCTCTTCGTGCTCGCACGAGCGCTGGACGTGCTGGCGCAGCGGGATGCGCAGGTGCGTCGCGAGGTGGCGGCGCTGGGGGACGGTTTTACCATGCGACTGGAGGCGGGGCCGGGCGGTCCCCGGCTGTGCGTGCGGCTGGAGGGCGGGCGCGTGCGGCGCGTGAAGGACGCTCGGGCGGATGTGACCATCGCGATGAAGAGCCTGGATGCGGCCTTTCTGCTGATGACGGGCGTGATCGGCGTGGCGCAAGCGTATGCGCAGCACCGCTTCACGCTACAGGGAGACATCACCCGGGCGATGCCGGTCGTGCGTTGCGTGGATATTGCGGAGCGGTATCTGTTCCCATGGGCGTGGGCGCGCCGCATCCTGCGCCGCCGGGCGAAGAAGGAGATGCCGAGTCTGCTGCTGTACCTGATGGTCTTCTGTCCGTTTGATATGGGAAGGAGGGCGAACGCCCATGCAACAAGCCTACTTTGAGTTTCAGACGCCGCCGCGGCTGCTGGCCGGCGCGCTGGCGCTGGAGCACATCCCGCACGAATTGCGGCTGCTGGGGGCGCACCGGCCCCTGCTGATCAGCGACGCGGGGCTTGTGCGCACCGGCCTGCTGGCGCTGTGCGAGCGCGCGCTGCGCGAGGGGGAGACGCCCGCGCAGGCCGTCTGGACGGACGTGCCGCCGGACTCGTCGATCTCGCTGATCAGCCGGATCGCCGGGGCGTACCGCGAAAGCGGATGTGACAGCGTGGTTGCGGTTGGCGGCGGCTCGGTGCTGGATACGGCCAAGGGCGTGTGCATGGTGATCGCGCACGGCGCGCGGGATCTGAGCGAGTTGATGGGCTGCGAGGCCATGCCGCGCGGGGCGCACGTGCCGTTCATTGCGGTGCCGACGACGGCGGGCACGGGCTCGGAGGCGACGGCGGTGGCCGTCGTGCGCGACGACGCGCGGGCGCTGAAGATGGAGTTCATCTCCGGCAGCCTGCTGCCCGACGCGGCCGTGCTTGACCCGCGCATGACGCGCACGCTGCCCCCGCGCATCACGGCCGCTACGGGCATGGACGCGCTGTGCCACGCGGTGGAGGCGTATTCCTGCCTGCAGCACAATCCCATCAGCGACGCCTATGCGCGCGGCGCGATCGAGATGATCGCGCGCAGCCTGATCCCGGCGGCGCAGGGGCGCGGCGGGGACGAGACGCGCATGGAGATGGCGTGCGCGGCGACGATGGCCGGCGCGGCGTTTTCCAATGCGATGGTCGGCCTGGTGCACGCGGTGGGGCATGCGCTGGGCGGCGTGTGCCGCGTGCCGCACGGCGAGGCGATGGCGATTCTGCTGCCGCACTGCATGCGTTTTAATCTGAAGGTATGCGCCGCGCGCTACGGGGACATGCTGTTGCCAATGGCGGGCCCGGAGGTCTATGCGCGCACGCCGGAGCCAGAGCGCGCCGCGGCGGTCATCGACCGGATCGAGGCGATGCTCACGGAGCTGAACGCCGTCTGCGGCCTGCCCACGCGCCTGCGCGATACGCGTGCGGAGGAGTCGGCGTTTGAACAGATTGCGCAGGCGGCGGTGAACGACGGCGCGATGATCGTCAATCCGCGCGAGGCTACGCGCGAGGATGTGACGGCTCTGCTGCGGGCCGCATGGTAAGGAGGAACTCATGAACATCGAACAGATTGTGCGCGCACAGCGCGAATACTTTCTCAGCGGCGCGACGCGGCCGGTCGAGCGGCGCATGGAGGCGCTGCGCAGGCTGCGCCGGGAGATCCTCGAGCGCGAGGACGCCATCAACGCGGCGCTCAAGCAGGACCTGAACAAATCCCCCTCCGAGGCGTACATGACGGAGGTGGGCATGGTGCTGGACGAGCTGCGCTGCCAGCTCAGGCACGTGCGCGCCTGGAGCCGGGAGCGGATGGTGCAAACGCCCATGGCGCAGTTCCCGTCGCGCTCGTTCGTCTCGCCCGAACCATACGGCGTGGCGCTCGTCATGGCGCCGTGGAACTACCCGTTCCAGCTCAGCCTCGATCCGCTCGTGGGCGCACTCGCCGCGGGCAACTGCGTGGTGCTCAAGCCCTCGGCCTACGCGCCGGCGACATCGCAGGTGATTGCGGACCTGGTGGCGGCGTGCTTCCCGCCTGAGTACGTCGCCGTCGTGCAGGGCGGCCGGCAGGAGAACCAGGACCTGCTGCGCCAGCGCTTTGACACGATCTTCTTCACCGGCGGCGTGACGGTGGGCAAGCTGGTCATGGAGTCGGCGGCCAAATACCTGACGCCTGTGACGCTCGAGCTGGGCGGCAAGAGCCCGTGTATCGTCGACTCGACGGCCGATATCGCCCTGGCTGCGCGGCGCATCGCCTTTGGCAAGTTCCTCAACGCGGGGCAGACCTGCGTCGCGCCGGACTACCTGCTCGTGCAGCGCGGCGTGCAGGAGCCGCTGATCGCCGCCATCCGGGAGGAGATCCGCCGCTCCTTCGGCGAGGATCCGCTGGCCTGCGAGCACCTCCCGCGCATCGTCAACGAAAAGCACATGGAGCGGCTCAAGGGACTGCTGCAGGGCGCGCAGATCGTGTGCGGCGGGCAGACGAAGGACCTGCGCATGGCCCCCACGATCCTCACGGGCGTGACGCGCGAGAGCCCCGTCATGCAGGAGGAGATCTTTGGACCGATCCTGCCGGTGATCCCCTTTGACGCGCTCGACGAGGTCGTCGAGTTCGTGCACGCGGGCGAAAAACCGCTGGCGCTGTACCTGTTCACGAAGGACCGCTCGGCGGAGCGGCGCGTGCTGGACGCGCTCTCGTTCGGCGGCGGCTGCATCAACGACACGATCATCCATCTGGCCACGACGCACATGGGTTTTGGCGGCGTGGGTCAAAGCGGCATGGGCAGCTACCACGGCCGGCGCAGCTTTGAGACGTTCAGCCACATGCGCTCGATCGTGAAGAAGGCCTGCTGGCTTGACCTGCCGATGCGTTATCCGCCCTACAGCCGGTGGAAGGACCGCATGGTGCGCATGTTCCTGCGCTGAGGCGCAAAAAAAGCGCCCCGTCCGCGAAGCGTTCGCGACGGGGCGCAAGCGTATGTCATGGGGCGAGCAGATCGGCAAAGCGCGCGCCGGTGAGCGCGGCCAGGTCGCGCGGGGCAAGCTCGACCTGTTGGCCGATGCGCCCGGCGCTGACGAAGATGCGCTCGTGCAGGAGCGCGCTCTCATCCACAAACGTGGGAAACGCCTTCTTCATGCCGACGGGGCTACACCCGCCGCGCACATAGCCCGTGGTGGGGAGCAGGTCCTTCACGTGCAGCATCCCCACGGACTTTTCGCCGGCTGCGCGCGCGGCCTTCTTGAGGTCCAGCTCACGCGCCACCGGGATGACGAAGACGCAGTGGCCGCCGCTGCGGGCGTGCGTCACCAGCGTCTTGAACACGCGCGCGGGGTCGACGCCCAGCGACTGCGCGGCATGCACGCCGTCGACGCCCTCGGAGGCGTCGTATTCATGGGGGATATAGGCGATCTTCGCGCGCTCAAGCGCGCGCATGGCGTTCGTCTTGGCTTCTTTCATCGGGACGCTCCCTTCGGGTTCATTCCGCGTCGGTCGTGCGCTCGCCGTCCTGCGCATAGCGCACGACCAGCTGCAGGTAGCGGTTGCCGAACGCCACGGAGTCGATGTCGTCGTAGGGCATGCGGGTGGACTCGGCATCCATGCGGCCCAGGCCGTCGATGTAGCGCACGCGCAGCTTTTTCTTGCCGACCTTGGTGATGCGCCCCAGCAGCAGCGCGCGCTCCCCGGAGACGATGACCGGCTCATCCTGCGCGAGCAGGTCGGTCAGCAGCGCGGGGAAGCTGTCGATGGACACGGGCGGCGTGTCCAGCCGGTCGAGGATGCCCTCGTGCAGCATGATGTGGCTGTGGAACGCCTCGCGGTCGCCGGCGCGCACCGCGGAGATGCTGCGCAGGCGGACGACCTCATAGCCGTCGGGATAGAAGTCCACATAGGGCGCGACAAGCGCCAGCCGCTCGCTCATCAGCAGCGGCACGCAGCACAGCGGCGCGGCGCTGGAGCGGCGCAGGAAGATTTCAACGGGGCTGCGGCGGGCGATGCAGTCCGCCAGCAGCGAACGGGCCCAGTCCTTGTTCATGCCTGCCAGACCTTTCTGTATCCGATTGCCGGGCCGTGGCCCGGAAGCTGTTTCCATGATAGCAAATCGATGCGCGCACGTCAATCCCCATGCCTTGACAAGCGGGGCGCCGGATGGTATGTTAAGAAGAAGATGGTGAAATCAGGCCGGGCATTAAGGAGGTTTGCTGCGATGGAGAAGACGAAGCAGGCGCTCAACCACGTGCTGGTGCGCCTGTTTAACGACATTTTGACGATCGAGGAGCGCGCGCTGTGCAGGGGAGAGTTCCGTAACTTGTCGGTCAAGGAGATGCACGTGCTCGAAGCCGTCGCGGCCGCTGGAGAGGAGAACAACATGTCCGCCATCGCGCAGCGGCTGCGCGTGACGACGGGTACGCTCACGGTCTCGGTGCAGACGTTGTGCCGCAAGGGATATCTGACGACCGAGCGGGCCCTGACGGACCGGCGGGTCGTGCGCGTGCTGCTGACGGGCAAGGCACTGGCTGCCAACGCGCGCCATGCGCGCTTTCACGACCAGATGGTCGAGCGCGTGATGCAGGCGCTCACGGAGGAGGAGCAGGCGGTGCTCACCAGCACGCTCGAGCGCCTGACGGGCTTCTTTGAAAGCTGGGAGGATATCGATGGATAAGTCGCTTCCGCGCGCAGGCAGCCGGGCGCGCGAACTGCGCGCATATGGCTGGGGCCTGCTCTTTGTGGCGATGGTCTACCTGTTCCTGGCCAACGGGCTGGCGCTGGATCTGTTCGAACACAGCGCGCACGATTCCTACACCCTGCAGGCGATGCGCTGGCGCGAGGGCCACATCGCCCTTGCGCAGGACTACGACTGGCTGGAGCTGGCCTACTACGACGGGGGCATCTACGTCAGCTTTCCGCCGTTTCCGACCGTGCCGATGCTGCTGCTGACGTTCCTGTTCGGCGCGAATACGCCCAGCATGCTCGTCAATTTCCTGATGCTGCTGGGCTCTTACTCGGTGGGCTTTTGCATGGCGCGCAGGCTGCGCCGGGGACCAACGACGGCCGCGTGCATGGCGGCGTTCTGGGTCGCGGGCTGCAACCTGATGGAAGTCTCGCTCTACGGCGGCGTGTGGAACATGGCGCAGGGCATGTCGTTCCTGCTGACGATGCTCGCCGCCTACGGCGCGGTGCGTGGCACGCGCGCCTGGCGCTGTGCCGGGCCCATATGCATCGCCTGCGCGGTCGGCTGCCGTCCGTTCCAGGCGGCGTACGTGCCCTTTGTGCTGCTGGCGCTCTATCGCGCGGTGCGCAGGGAGCGGCGTGCGGGCGTCTGGGATGCGCTCGTGCACATGATTCCCTATGTCGTCGTGCCCGCGCTGATCGCCGTGGCCTACGGCGCGTACAACTACGTGCGCTTTGACAACGTGCTCGAGTTCGGACACAACTACCTGCCCGAGTTCGTCGAGGCGGAGAACGGCCAGTTCTCGCTGGCCTATGTGGGCAAGAACATCCGCAACATTCTGCGATTGCCCTACCTGTCCAACGGACGGCTGGACTTCCCACGCGCATACGGGTTTGCCTTCTATCTGGCCAATCCGCTGTTCCTGATCGCGGCGGGACGCCTGATCGAGGGCGCATGGAAGCGACAGCTGCGGGCGGAGGACGCGGTGCTCGCCGCATCGGCAGGCGTGCACTTCTTCCTACTGCTGCTGCACAAGTCGTTCGGCGCATGGCAGTTCGGCACGCGCTACCTGATCGACCTGCTGCCCATGCTCGGCCTGCTGGCATTGCGCGGCGAGCGCCGGGTGCGCTTCTGGGAGGGCGCGGTGATGATCTTCGGCATCTGCTTCAACGCCTACGGCACGATCCTGTTCCACCTGACGTAAATCAGACGGCGCGGCCTTGGCCGCGCCGTCATTTGCATGTCAGCGTGAGCAGATGGATCTGCGGCGGCGCAAAGAAGCGCATCGGCACGACCGAGGTGCCCACGCCGTTGGAGATGAGGATCTCGGCGCCGTTTTCCTGCTTCCAGCCGGTGCGGTAACGCTCGCCGTAGGTGTTGACGGGCACGATGGCTCGCCGGCCAAAGAGCGTCAGCTGCCCGCCGTGCGTGTGGCCGCACAGGATCAGGTCCGCCCAGCGTGTGGAGCCGTCTGCGCCGGGGACATCCGCGAGCGTGGGGATGACGTCCGGGTTGTGGCTCAAAAAGATCACAAAGTCGTCCTCGCGCAGGCCGCGCGCGGCGGCATACACGTCCGGATGGCCGTTGCCGTAGTCGTCGATGCCGGCGATGTAGATCGACTGCCCGTTCAGCGTCAGCGGCACGGCGCGGTTCAGCAGCGGCACCACGCCCGCCGCGGTCATGGCCGCCTCCAGCGCCGCGCGGTTGGACTCGGGCATCACCCGGTCGTGGTTGCCCGTCACCGCATATACGCCCAGGCGCGCGGAGAAGGCCGGCCGCTGCGCAAAGAAGGCCACGGCCGCATCCGAGTCGTCCGCATAATCGCCGCCCAGCAGCACGACGTCGGGACGCAGATTGCCCACGCGTTCCACGAGTTGGTCGAGCCGTTCTTGCGAAAGGAACGGCCCTCGGTGGATGTCCGACACGAAGGCCACGCGCAGCCCATCAAACGTCGCCGGCAGGTCGTCGAAGGCGATCGTGCGCTGCTCGACGGTCAGCAGATAGGGCTCCAGCAGCGGATAGCACAGCAGGCACAGCACGAGCGCGAGGCGCACGAGCCTGCCCAGCAGGCGAGACAGGCAGCCGCGTCGCTTTTTCTTTTTCACGTTCCATCGCCTCCCTGCGGACGAGCCTGCGCAAAAAACAGCCGGGCGCGCCCGGCTGTCCGTGGGGGTTGATTAGACCGGACGGATCAGGATGAGCGGCGTCAGCTCGTCCCCCTGACCGAAGGGATTGTCGCGCAGCGCGTCCTGGATCTGGTCGTCCGTCAGCGGGAAGTCGTGCGCCTTGCCCAGCTGGTTCTGGTCGATGTCGTTGGCGTCCATCAGCACGGTGGGCACGCCTGTCTCGGCCGTCAGCGCGTCGCACAGCTCCTGTGGATGCTCGGGGTTGATCAGCGCCATCTCCTTGTAGACGTCGAACGACGAGCGGAAGTAGAACCCGTCGATGCCCGCCACGCCGTGGCCGCAGATCTTGTAGAACAGACCCTTGACGCCAAACGGCCGCGTGACCGCCGAGACGAAGGAGGCCAGCAGCACGCGCGGCAGGCCGCACATATCCACGACCAGTTGCAGCTTGTAGGGCTCGTGCATGCCCACGCCCGTGGAGTTGATGCCCGCAAAGCGCGCGGCCGTGCGCGCGAACAGGCCCGGATGCACGTCGTCCTTGGTCTTCACGGAATCGGTGCACATGGCCATGACCTTGGCGCCAAAGGCGAGTACGTCGCCCTCCTGATAGAGGGGCAGTACATAGCGGCGCACGAGCTCCGCCTGGCTCTCGCGGCGCTGCACAAAGTGCGTCTGTATGGCATAGCGCTGATAGCGCCTGCCGTCGCGGCCGGTGAGCACGCCGCGGTCGTAATAGACGACGCCGGCCTCCTCGCGCCGCTGGGACTCGATGTTCTTGGATGCGCTGGCCACAGAACAGGACCTCCTTCAAGTCCGCCCGCAAAACATGCGCGTTCATGGGCGGAGACGTTTGTACCAGTATGCCCGCCCGACGGGGGAATTAGATTCTTTATTCTACTATGGCGGAGCCGTTTTGTCAAATGACGCGGCGGCTTCGGCCCGCACGTGGCGGGCGGCCGATGCGCCCCAGACGCACGCGCTGCGCGCAGCATACGAGCGCATCCATGCGCCGGCTGAGCGGCAAAGCCGCCTCCAGCCCTTCCGCCAGATAGGCGTCCTCCAGCTGCCGGCGGGCCGTCCTCATCTTTTGGGCGAACGAAATCTTCATCATCCAGTCGCTCCCTTTCTGCGAAACACCATATCTTGTGTCGACCTGGCCCATAGGATACCGTTTTTTTGGCGAAAAGGCAAGAGCGAAAGATGTCTTTGTTTGTCGAAAGACGGCGAAACGCGAGGGAGGGGACGGAAAAGCCGCGTTTTTTTTCGGCAGTCGCGCAGAAAATGTGAACGATATGCGGGCAAATGCGCAGGAGTCGTTCGCCTTTTTTCCGTTTTGCGCCATATTTAAGCCGTATTTGCCGCGTAGACTGGTCCCATCAAGCGCAAGGAGGCTTTATGCCATGAGTGAGCAGGTTCAAGCGGCCCCGCAAAAGAAGCGACGTAACAGCCGGCGTGTCAAGCGCATGGTGAAGCGGATCGTCAAGTGGATCTTCTGGCTGTGCGTGCTGGCGGCGGCGGCACTGTTCGGATACCGGTACTACAGGGAGCAGACGGCCACGCAGACGGCGTCCACGCAGCCGACCTATGCGACGTCGAGCGTGCAGAGCGGCGCCATCAGCAAGACGGTCTATGGCACGGGCATGATCGAGGCGGCAAGCCAGCCGGTGGTATCCATTCAGACGGACGGCACGCTCTCGGAGCTGCGCGTGGACATCGGCGATGAGGTCAAGGAGGGCGACGTGCTCGCCGTGCTGGAAAACGACGAACTGGATGCGACGATCCAGGACCTGGAGTACGCGTTGTGGGAGCTGGACGACGAGATCATGGGCACCTCGCCCGGAGCGACGGTGGTCACGGTCCGCTCGCCGATCGCGGGGCGCGTGATGAAGCTCTACGGCCAGGTGGGCGACGACGCGCTGGCGGTCTACCGCAAGTACGGCGCGGTGGCGCTGCTGTCCACGGACGGGCGGATGAAGGTCGAGTTTGACGTGGCCGAGGGCACGTCGGTCGAACTGGGCGAGACGCTCTTCGTCAGCGGCATGGGCGCGGTCGTGGGTACGACGTTCTCCGTCGAGGGCGAGGTGACCGACCTATATATGCAGGGCACGAAGGCGGTCGTGACGATCAACGACGACACGCTGCCCATGGACGCGCAGGCGACAGTGACCAACGGCATGGGCGAGGTGGTCGGCACGGGCGTGCTGGAGATCAACAAGCCCATGGCCGTCTCGGCCTACGGCGGCACGATCCGCCAGATCCGCGTCAACGTCGGCGACGAGATCGAGCGCAAGGACACGATCTACGTGCTGGAGGATTCGCCGCTCACGCTCACGCAGGAGAGCCTGCGCATCCAGCGCGAGGCGGCCGCCGAAGAGCTGGAAGAGGCCAAGGAGCAGCGTGAGAACCTGATCATTCTGGCGCCCTGCGACGGCGTCATCGCCTCCGTGGAGGCGCTGGAGATCGGCTCGTCCGTCACCGCTGGCACCACGCTCCTGTCCATCCTCGAGGGCGAGGATATGACGCTCACCATCGCCGTGGACGAACTGGACGTCGTCTCCGTGCAGGAAGGGCAGCCCGTCTCCATCACGGTCGACGCGCTCAGCGATCTGACGGTCGAGGGCACGGTGGAGAAGATCGCGCCGGTCGGATCGGGCGAGAGCGGCGTCACGACCTACGATGTGAAGCTCTCCTTTGACGCGGCGGGCACCGGCATCCGCGCCGGCATGAACGCCACGGGCGAGATCCTGGTCGCGTCGGTGGAGGATGCGCTGTATATCCCCGTCGAGGCGCTCATGACGGTCAACGACCAGTACTGCGTGCTGACCGCCTCCGGCAGCTATCAGCCGGTGGAGACTGGCATCATGAACGACGAATACGTGCAGATCCTCTCGGGCCTGGAGGCGGGCGACCTCGTCTGCTATGAGAGCGATGCGTCCAGCTCGTCCGCGACGTCCATGGATATGGGCGGCATGGTTGTGGTGGACATGGGCGGCATGACTGGCGCGCCGACGGGCGGCATGCCCTCGGGTGATATGCCTTCGGGCAGCATGGGCGGCGGACGTGGCGCGCGCTGACGAGAGGAGCGATGAGACATGATCCAGATGCACGGCATCCGCAAGGAGTACCACATGGGCGAGAACATCGTCACCGCCCTGGACGGCGTGGACATCTCCATCAAGCCGCGCGAATTCGTCTCCATCATCGGTCCATCGGGCTCCGGCAAATCAACGCTGATGAACATCATCGGTTGCCTGGACGTGGCGGACGAGGGCGAATACCTGCTCGACGGCCAGGCGATCGAGGACTACAGCGAGGATGAACTGGCAGTCGTGCGCAGCCGCAAGATCGGCTTCGTGTTCCAGCAGTTCAACCTGTTGTCCCGCATGACCGCGCAGGAGAACGTGGAGTTGCCGTTGATCTATCAGGGCATGCGCGCGGGCAAGCGCCACAGGCTCAGCGAGGAGGTGCTCGACCGCGTGGGCCTGCTGGAGCGCATGGACCACCGGCCCACGGAGCTGTCCGGCGGCCAGCAGCAGCGCGTGGCCATCGCCCGCGCGCTGGTGACGCGCCCCTCGCTGATCCTCGCCGACGAACCCACGGGCAATCTCGACTCCCGCACGGGCGCGGAGATCATGCAGATGTTTCACGAGCTGCACCGGGCGGGCAACACCATCGTGCTCATCACGCACGATCCGGCCATCGCCGCGCAGGCCCCCCGCGCCATCCACATCCACGATGGGCGCGTGGTCAACCCGGCCTCGGAAAGCGAGGCGATTGTATGATCCTCATGCAGACCGTCTCCATGGCGTTCAAGGCCATCCGCGCCAACAAGGCGCGCGCCTGCCTGACGATGCTGGGCGTCATCATCGGCGTCATGTCCGTGGTGGTGCTCGTGGCCATCGGCCAGGGGACGACCGCGTCGGTCACCTCCTCCATCCAGAGCATGGGCACGAACCTGCTGACCGTCAGCATTCAGACGCGCTCGTCGGGCCGGTTTGGCGGTTTCGGCGGGTTCAACAGCAGTAATCAGCGCGGCACGGTCATCCTGACGACCGACGACGTGCTCTCCTGGGAGGACAGCGACGCCGTCGCCGCCGTGTCGCCCACGGTCAGCGGCTCGCTGACCGTCAAGGCGGGCAACGTCAACACCAGCGCGTCGATCATGGGCGTGCTGCCCAGCTACGAGGAGATCCGCAATCAGGGCGTCTCGGCGGGCCGGTACATCATTCAGGCGGATGTCGACAACCGCAGCGCCGTGTGCGTCGTGGGCGTGGACATCGCTCAGGAACTGTTCGGCACGACGGACGTCGTGGGCAACACGCTGTCCATCGACGGGCGCAAGTTCCGCATCGTCGGCGTGCTGGAGAGCAAGGGCACGTCCGGCGGCACATCCTCCGACGCCGTGGTCGTCGTGCCGTTCACGCTCGCTCAGCGGATGCTGGAGAACACATCCATCACGTCTATCAGCGTCTCGGCTACGGACGCCGCCAGCGTCGACGCCGCGCAGACGTACATCGAAAGCTACCTCTACCGCCGCTACCAGAACGACAGCAGCTACTCGGTCATGAACCAGAGCGAGATGCTCTCGGCCGTGGAGGAGACCAGCAGCACCCTCTCGCTGATGCTGGGCGGCATCGCCGGCATCTCGCTGCTCGTAGGCGGCATCGGCATCATGAACATCATGCTCGTATCCGTCTCCGAGCGCACGCGCGAGATCGGCATCCGCAAGGCCGTGGGCGCCAAGCGGCGCGACATTCTCCTGCAGTTCCTGGTCGAGGCAGTCGTCATCTCCGGCCTGGGCGGCCTGCTCGGCCTGGCGCTGGGCGCGCTGCTCATGGACGCGCTGGAGGGCGTGCTGGGCATGGCGCTGACGATGTCCATGGGCGTCGTGCAGCTTGCGGTCGGCTTTTCCATGGCGGTCGGCGTCGTCTTCGGCCTCTATCCTGCGGGCAAGGCGTCGAAGCTTCGGCCCATCGAGGCGCTCCACTACGACTGACCGGGCGCAAGTCGCCGTTGACGTGCATATTTTCGAGGAATATAATGAAGCTATAGGCAACGCGCGAGCGCGCTGTACGATTCGCATGGGAGGTCGTCTGTATGTTTGGAAACAGCGCAAACAAGGTGGAGCATCTGGTTGAAAAGAAGAATGCGGAGAAGCTCTCGCATCTGGCCAACGACAAGCACGTGGAAACGGCTGTGGCAGCCATCGCAGGCCTTGGCAAGGTGGGCGGCGAAACGGCTGTGAATACGCTGGTGTCCCTGCTGCATTCGCCCGACAGGCAGCTGCGCCTGGCCACGGCGCGCGCAATGGGCGAGATGAAGGATGCCCGCACGCGCATGCACGTGAGCCATCAGCTGACCATCGAACAGGATGCGGAGGTCAAGGCGGCGCTGCAGGCGGCGCTGCACAACATCACCTCCGACATCAAGTAAGCCCGCCTGCCGAAAGATCCCCGCGTTCCTCCGGCCCTTTTACGCCCCCGAGAGGGGGCGCTTTTTTGCGCGCGGCGTGCGCAGACGCGCAGCCCGCCGCAGGCCTTGCATTTTGGCCTGCGGCATGTTATGATACGGATGGCCTGCCTTTTGGAGCCGAAATCATAGAAAAGACGGCTCCCTACAGGCGGGCTTGCCGCGCACCTGGGATGTGCGCACGGCATACGATGAAGCAGCAATGCCGGCCCGCGGCGCCAAGAAACGGCGCGCCTTGCGGAAAATCGCCGTCTTTTGCGGCGGAAACGCGACATTGTATTGATTTTTCTGTGCCTTTCCTTTACAATGAAGCGTTGTCAAGGCCGGCATTATGAGTGACGGAGGGATTTCTGGATGAAGGAGATCCGGGTTTCAAAATTTGGCGGCAGTTCCCTGGCCGATGCGGGCCAGTTTGCAAAGGTGCGGGAGATCCTGCTTTCCAATCCCTCGCGCCGTTACGTCGTTCCTTCCGCGCCCGGCAAGCGCGCGGCAAACGACGAGAAGATCACCGACATGCTCTACGAGTGCCACCGTCTCGCTCAAGCGGGCGAAGACTTCTCCGCGCTCTTTGAGCGGATTGCGGACCGGTATCGCTCCATCGCCGATTCGCTTTCGTTGGATGTGCCGCTGGAGGAGCTGTTCAGGACGGTGCGCGCGGGCATCGAAAACAGCGAACGCCCGGACTATGCGGCCAGCCGCGGCGAATACCTCAACGGCATCCTGCTCTCGGCCTACCTGGGCTGGGACTTCATCGACGCTGCGGACGGCATCCTCTTTGACGCGGAGGGCAAGCTCGACCAGAACGCCACGCAGGACGCGCTCTCGGCGCTGCTGCGCGAGCATGAGTACGCGGTCGTGCCCGGCTTTTACGGCAGCATGCCCGATGGCACGGTGCACACGTTCTCGCGCGGCGGCAGCGACATCTCTGGCGCGATTGTGGCGCGCGCGGCGCACGCGGACCTGTATGAGAACTGGACCGACGTCAACGGCTGCCTGATGGCCGACCCGCGCATCGTGCGCGATCCCAAGCCCATCCGGCATGTGACGTACCGCGAGCTGCGCGAGCTGTCCTACATGGGCGCAAGCGTCCTGCACGAGGAGGCCATCTTCCCCGTACGCATGGCGGGCATCCCCACAAACATCCGCAACACCAACGCGCCCGAGGAGCCCGGCACGCTGATCTCCCACGACGCGGAGGACATGGACAACGACTACGTGATCACCGGCATTGCGGGCAGCAAGGACTTTGCGATCGTCACCGTCGAAAAGGCGATGATGAACGCGGAGCTGGGCTTTGGCCGGCGCGTGCTGCAGGCGGTCGAGGAGAATGGCATCTCGTTTGAACACCTGCCCACCGGCATCGACACGATGTGCGTCGTGTGCCACGAGCGCGCCCTGGAGGGCAAGCGCGACAAGCTGGTGCACCGCATCTATGAGCTGACCGATCCGGACTCGGTCGAGATCCACTCCGGCCTGGCGCTGATCGCCACGGTGGGCCGCGGCATGGTGCGCTCCAAGGGCACGTCGGCACGGCTGTTCAATGCGCTGCAGCGCGCGGGCATCAACGTGCGCATGATCGACCAGGGCTCCAGCGAGCTGAACATCATCGTCGGCGTGGACAATCTGGACTTTGAAAACGCCGTGCGCGCGATCTATCGCGCGTTCGTCACCGAGTTCGACCGCGAGCGCGCCTGAGGCGCGCATCCAGGGCCGGGCGGGGCATTCCCGCGCCGGCCTTTTTTCTTGCGCTCACCGATACAAACGCCCGCGCATACGGTATATGCGGAGGTGGTCGCGCTTGAAACGAACAATGGGGGCGCTGTTTGCCGCCCTTTTGCTCTTCTCCGCCGCCCTGGCGGGCGCGGAGGGGGGCTTTGCGCCCGCGGGCGAGCTGATCCCGGGCATTGACGTGAGCGTGTGGCAGGGAGAGATCAACTTTGAGCAGGTGCGCGCCTCGGGCGTGCGCATCGTCTATATCCGCGCCAGCGCCGGACAGACGACTATCGACGCGCGTTTTCGGAGAAACTACGCGGGATTCAAGGCGCAGGGGCTGCAAATCGGCCTGTATCACTACCTGACCGCGCGTACGCAGGAACAGGCGCTCGAACAGGCGCGCTTCTTCGCCGAGACCATCGAGGGCACGCAGCCGGACTGCCGGCTTGCGGCGGACTTTGAGCGGACCGACGGGCTCACCGCACAACAGGCCAGCGACATTGTGCTCGCCTTCCTGGAGGAGGTCGAACGGCTGACGGGATTGGACGTCGCGCTCTACTCCGACGCCTGGGGCGCGCGCAGCCTGTGGACGGCGGAGCTGACGCGCTATCCGCTCTGGGTGGCCGATTACGGCGCGTCCTCGCCCGAGCCCAACGGCAAGTGGAGCGTGTGGGCGGGATGGCAGTACACCGACCGCGGCGAGGTGCCGGGCATCTCGGGCAACGTCGACCTGGACCGCTTTACGCCGCTCATGCTGCTGGACAGTCCGACGCCGACACCCGGTCCGACGCCCACACCCGGCCCGACGCCCACGCCTGCGCCGTCGTATACCTGCGTGCCCGTCGACGCGCAGCGCTACGTCGTGCGCCGGGGCGATACGCTCAGCGCCATCGCCCAGCGCTTTGACGTGGGCGTGAATGCCATCGCGGCGCGCAACGGCATCGAGAACGTCAATCAGATCTATGCGGGGCAGGAACTGTTTATACCGGTTTACAAGTGACCGATGTGACAACGTGCAAGAAAAAAGCGACATTTGAAACGGCGCCGATTGACGCGCGGCGCCGCTTCCTCTATAATGACAACCATACGACGGATGCATTCGCGGCAGGCCGCAGAAAGGATGATACATCGCATGAACGACGTCAAAAACCCCAAGAAACCACTGATTTATTATTATCTGATCGTGCTGGTCGTTATCATGCTGCTCAACGCCACGCTGGTGCCGATGCTCAGCCAGCGTAACATTCAGCAGGTGGATTACTCCACCTTCCTGACGATGCTCTCGGAAGGCCAGATCGGCGAGGTGCAGGTGGACGAGACGCAGATCGCCTTCACCTCTTCAGAAGAGAAAAACCCGATGATCTACGTCACCGGCCGCATGGAGGACGCGCAGCTGGTGGACAGGCTGACCGACGCCGGGGTCTCCTTTGGCCAGGTCGTGCCGCAGGAGATGTCCCCGCTGCTGAACTTCCTGCTGTCCTGGGTGCTGCCGCTGGGGCTGTTCTGGCTGGTGGGCTCGCTGCTGTTCCGCCAGATGTCCAAGCGCATGGGCGGCAATACCATGAGCTTTGGCAAGTCCAACGCCAAGGTCTATGTCGCGGCGCAGACGGGCAAGACGTTTAACGACGTCGCCGGTCAGGACGAGGCCAAGGAGGCGCTCACCGAGATCGTCGACTTCCTGCACCAGCCGGAAAAGTACAAGGAGATCGGCGCGAAGCTGCCCAAGGGCGCGCTGCTGGTCGGCCCTCCGGGCACCGGCAAGACGCTGCTGGCGCAGGCGGTCGCGGGCGAGGCGAAGGTGCCCTTCTTCTCGATCTCTGGCTCCGAATTCGTCGAGATGTTCGTCGGCATGGGCGCGGCCCGCGTGCGCGACCTGTTCAAGCAGGCGGGCGAAAAGGCCCCGTGCATCGTGTTCATCGACGAGATCGACGCCATCGGTAAAAAGCGCGACGGCAGTCCCATGGGCGGCAACGATGAGCGCGAGCAGACGCTCAACCAGTTGCTCACGGAGATGGACGGCTTCGACGGCAGCAAGGGCGTCGTCATTCTGGCCGCGACCAACCGGCCCGAGTCGCTGGACAAGGCGCTGCTGCGGCCCGGCCGCTTCGACCGGCGCGTGCCCGTGGAGCTGCCCGACCTGCAGGGCCGCGAGGCGATCCTGCGGGTGCATGCCCGCAACGTCAAGATGAGCCGGGACATCAACTTCACCGCCATCGCGCGCGCCACATCCGGTGCGAGCGGCGCGGAGCTGGCCAACATCATCAACGAGGGCGCGCTGGCGGCGGTCAAGGCCGGCCGCTCCACCGTCGAGCAGCAGGACCTGGAGGAGGCCGTCGAGACGGTCATCGCCGGCTACCAGCGCAAGAACGCCGTCATCTCCATGAAGGACAAGCTGACGGTCTCCTATCACGAGGTCGGCCACGCGCTCGTCGCGGCCAAGCTGAAGCATTCCGCGCCCGTGCACAAGATCACCATCGTGCCGCGCACGTCCGGCGCGCTGGGCTACACCATGCAGGTGGACGAGCAGGAGCAGGTGCTCATGACGCGCGAGCAGATCATGGACAAGATCACCACGCTCACCGGCGGACGCGCGGCGGAGGAGCTGATCTTCGGCTCCGTGACCTCCGGCGCCTCCAATGACATCGAGCAGGCCACCAAGCTCGCCCGTGCGATGATCACGCGCCTGGGCATGAGCGAGACGTTTGACATGACCGCGCTGGAGACGGTCGGCAACCCCTACCTGGGCGCGGACGCGTCGCTGATGTGCTCGGCGGATACCGCCGCCCGCGTCGATCAGGAGGTCGTGGCGATCATCCGCAAGGCGCACGGCCAGGCGCGCCAGATCCTGGAGGACAACAAGCAGAAGCTGCACGAGCTGGCCAAGTACCTGCTGGAGAAGGAGACGATCACCGGCGAGGAGTTCACCGTCATCCTCAACCGGCTGCCTCAGCTGCCGCAGACGGGCGAGGACGAGAAGCCCGAGGAGACATCCACGGACAAATGACAGGAGGCCGCCGCATCCGCAAAGGGCAAGTTCGCGGGTGCGGCGGCCTTTTATGCCCCTTAAAAGGCCGACTCTACCGCCGTTCGGTTGCCCCGCCGGCGCGTTTCGTGCTACACTGGGGGCGAGAGGTGAACGCAAGTGTATCAGCTGGACAAGGAACGTTTCGGCCGCTTTGTGGCGGAGCTTCGAAGGGAGAAGGGCCTCACCCAGAAGCAGCTGGCCCAGAGCCTGTGCATCTCGGACAAGGCCGTCAGCAAGTGGGAGACCGGCGCAAGCATCCCCGACACGGCGCTGCTCATCCCGCTGGCCGAGCAGTTGGGTGTGACCGTGACGGAGCTGCTGCTGTGCCGCAGGCAGGAGCGCCCCGATCCCATGGACGCAGGGCAGGTGGAGGCGGTCGTCCAGGCGGCCATCCGCTATGCGGACGAGCCGAAGCGGGCGTATCAGGTCAAGGACCGCTGGCGCGCCCTGTACGCCCTGTCCCTGCTGGCAGGCGGCGCTGGCATATGGGCAAACGCCCGTTTCGGCTGGCTCTCCATGCAGATGCTCACCCTGACGCTGCTGGGCGCGATCTTCGGCGCGTACTTTTGCCTCTTCGCGCTCGTCCGGCTGCCGGCCTATTACGACGAGAACCGCATCAGCGCCGTCTCGGACGGGATCTTCCGCATGAACATGGCCGGCGTGGCGTTCCATAACGGCAACTGGCCCTACGTACTGCGGGCCGGACGCGCCTGGAGCTGCGCGGCGACCGTGCTGACGCCACTTGTATTCCTGTGGATGAACGCGGCGCTGGTTGGGGCGGCGCGGACGGCGGCGGACTACGGGGTGCTGGCGGCGGCACTGGGCGGACTGTTCGTGCCCGTGTATGTGGCCGCCAGGCGGCATGACGACCGGCCGGACGGGGGCGCGCAGCGATGATGCGGAGGGGGCGCTGAGGCGCCCTTTTTTGCGCCGCATGGGATTGCCCCTGCGCGGCTGCCGCGGTATAATGGAGCCAACCTGCATGCAAAGGAGAGCGGCCTATGCGCTTTACAAACGGTTATTGGCTGATCCGGCCCGAATTTGAGATGAGCTATGCGGTCGAGTGGCGGCGCACGCTGTCGCTGGACGGCTGCCTGACGGTCGCCGCGCCGGCACATCACATCGAGGACCGCGGCGACGCCATCGGCGGCGCGGAGCTGCGCGTGCGCATCGATTCGCCCATGGAGGATGTGCTGGGCGTGGAGCTGACGCACTGGCGGGGCGTCACGGATGCGCGGCCGCGCTTTGCGCTGGCCGACGAGCATCCGACGGTGGAGACGGGCGAGGACGGAGGAGCGGCGTTCATCCGCAGCGGCCGGCTGTGCGCGCGTGTATCCAAGGCTGCGCGCGGTTGGAGCGTGCGCTATGAGGCGGACGGCCGCGTGCTGACCGAGAGCGGCTACCGCGGCATGGCGCACGCGCGCAACCGGGAGACCGGGCGCTGCTACATGGTCGACTCGCTGGCGCTGGACGTGGGCGAGTGTGTGTACGGCCTGGGCGAGCGGTTCGGCGCGTTTGTCAAGAACGGGCAGAGCGTGGACATGTGGAACGCCGACGGCGGCACCTGCAGCGAGCAGGCGTACAAGAACGTGCCCTTCTACTTAACCAACCGTGGCTACGGCGTGTTCGTGGACGATACGAGCGACGTGTCCTTCGAGGTGGCCAGCGAGAAGGTCGAGCGCGTGCAGTTTTCCGTGGAGGGCGAGCGGCTGCGCTACTTCGTCATCTACGGCCCGACGCCCAAGGAGGTGCTGGACAAGTACACGCGCCTCACGGGCCGGCCCGCGCTGCCGCCGGCGTGGTCGTTCGGCCTGTGGCTGACGACGAGCTTCACGACCAGCTATGACGAGGGTACGACCTCGTCGTTCATCCAGGGCATGGCGGAGCGGGACATCCCGTTGAGCGTGTTCCACTTTGACTGCTTCTGGATGAAGGGCAACCGCTGGTGCGACTTTGCGTGGGACGAGGAGACCTTCCCCGATCCCGAGGGGATGCTCGCCCGCTACCGGGCGCGCGGCCTGCGCATCTGCGTGTGGATCAATCCCTACATCGCCCAGGAGAGCCCGCTCTTCGACGAGGGCCTGCGCGCGGGCTATCTGCTGCGCCGCGCGGACGGGAGCGTGTGGCAGACGGACCTGTGGCAGTCCGGCATGGCCGTCGTGGATGTGACCCACCCCGACGCGCGCACGTGGTACTGCGCCCATCTGGAGCGGCTGCTGGACATGGGCGTGGACTGCTTCAAGACGGACTTTGGCGAGCGCATCCCGGTGCGCGGCATCCGCTATGCGGACGGCAGCGAGCCGCTGGGCATGCACAACTACTACACGCAGCTGTACAATCGGATGGTCTTTGAGCTGCTGGAGCAAAAGCGCGGCAAGGGCGAGGCGGTGCTCTTTGCGCGCAGCGCCACCGCGGGCGGGCAGATGTACCCCGCGCACTGGGGCGGGGACAACAGCGCGTGCTATCCGTCCATGGCCGAGACGCTGCGCGGCGGACTGTCGCTGGCCTGCTGTGGGTTCGGCTTCTGGAGCCACGACATCTCCGGCTTTGAGCAGACCGCGCCCGCGGATGTATACAAGCGCTGGGCGGCGTTCGGGCTGCTGTCGAGCCACAGCCGCCTGCACGGCTCCAAGAGCTACCGCGTGCCATGGCTGTTTGACGAGGAGGCGGTGGACGTCGTGCGCCGCTTCACAAAGCTCAAGTGCAGCCTGATGCCCTACCTGTACGGCCTGGCGGTGGAGGCGCACGAGAGCGGCGCGCCGATGCTGCGGCCGATGTTCATGGAATATCCGGACGATCCCGCCTGCGACGCGCTGGACCGCCAGTATATGCTCGGCGGCGACCTGTTGGTCGCACCCGTGATGCACGCGGACGGCCACGTCGACTACTACCTGCCCGAGGGCCTGTGGACCAACCTGCTCACCGGCGAGACGGCAAGCGGCGGGCGCTGGCGGCGCGAGACGCACGGGTTCATGACGCTGCCGCTCATGGTACGCGAGGGCGCGGTGATCCCCGTGGGCGCCGTGTGCGACCGGCCGGACTACGACTTTGCGGACGGCGTGACGCTGCACGTGTACGAGCTGGAGGTCGGCGAGACGACGTTTGTCAGCGTGCCGGCGCAGGATGGCTCGGCGGGCGCGTCGTATGCCGTCACGCGCACGCAGGACGGCGTGCAGGTCGAGACGGACACGGACCGGCCCTATGCCGTCGTGCTGCACGCGGACGGATGCGAGACGCGCGTGCGATGAGACGCGCCGCATAAAAAACACGCCCTTCCCGTATGATGGAGCGCCATCGTGCGGGAAGGGTGTTGTCATGTGACGAAGTGCAGGAGAGGACGGGCGCTGGCGGCGCTTTGCGCGCTGTTGATGCTGACGGGCTGCGCCGTGGGCGAGCGCCCGCTGGCGACCGCCGTGCCCGAGCAGACGCCGGGCGTCGTGCTGTCGCCGGCGCAGGAGGGGAAGCCGCAGATTCCGAAAAAGCTGGAGCTGAACGAGGACGGCGAGCCGCTGCTGGACGTGTATGACGTCAAGCGCTCGCAGGTCGTGTCCATGCCCATCGAGGAATACGTCTGCGGCGTGCTGGCGGGTGAGATGCGCGGGGACTGGCCGCTGGAGGCGCTCAAGGCGCAGGCGATCCTGGCGCGCACGTTCGTGCTTAAGTTCATTCAGGAGAAGGAGAGCCGCTATCCGGGCGCGGACATCTCCACGGACATCGAGGAGGCGCAGGCCTATGAGCCCGCCGCGGTCAACGAGCGCATCGAGCAGGCGGTGGAGGAGACGCGCGGCCTGGTGCTCTCCAGCGGCGGCGAACTGTCCTACGCGTGGTTTCACGCGCACTCGGGCGGACGGACCGCCCTGGCCGAGGAAGGCCTGGACTACAAGGGTGGCGAGCCGCCTTACACGCGCTCTGTCGCCGGCATGGAAAGCGACGAGGCCGACGAGGAGGCCGCACAGTGGGAGGCGTCCTTCTCCGCGGCGCAGGTGCTCAAGGCGGCGCAGAAGACCGGTGCGTCGGGCAATCAGCTCACGGAGATCTCCGTGGCGGAGCGCGGCGATTCCGGGCGCGCGACGCGGCTGAGCGTCAACGGCAAGGCCGTCAGCGCGGCGGCGTTTCGCATCGCGCTGGGCTCGACCGAGATGCGCTCGACGCTGATCGATTCCATCACGTTTTCGGATGGCCGGGTCGTCATCAGCGGGCGCGGCTACGGCCACGGCGTGGGCATGAGCCAGTGGGGGGCCTATGCGATGGCCCAGGACGGCGAGCAGGCGCAGGACATCGTGTTGCACTATTTTCAGAACGTGGAGATCGTGCCGCTTTGGTAGAAAAATTGAAAAAAATGCGCGCCGCAGGCAAAAGCCTGCGGCGCGCGTCCTGCTGAATCGGGGCGGACTATCTGCGACCGCCGCCCGGACGGCCGCCGGGAGCGGGCTCCTCTTCCTCCTCATCCTCTACGGGCGGGGGCGACTTGCTCGCGTCGGGCTTGGCTGAGAGCAGGTGCGAGTCCACAAAGCCCACGTTGGTCTCGCCGTAGACGATCAGCGACCAGCCGTCCACCGTCGCCAGCACATAGCCCGCCGCGTCGCGGGTCATCACGTACTTCTTTTCATAGTCCGTGCCCGGGCCCGTGCGCACGTTGATGCTGTCGGCGTCGACAAAGCGCTTGGAGCGGCTGGCGCTCTTGTCCAGCCAGATCTCAAACGTCTCCCCGCCCACGGTCAGCGTCTGGCCGGAGGAGGTCATGCCGCAGGTGCAGGTGACGCCTGCGTGATCCTGCATGCAGTACAGGCGGGGCGTGCCGGACTCGGTGGGTACGAGCAGCATGCCGGTCTCCCCATCGCGAAAGGCCACAAGGGGCTCCTCCGACGGGGAGACAACGCCCTGCAGCGCCTCCAGCGCCGCGCTGATGGACGCATACTCCTCCTCTGAAAGCGAGGCGATGGCCGCGGCGTACGCCTCGGCAAAGGAGGGAACGGCGGGGGTGACGGCGGGCGCGGGGGTCGCCGTGGGCGACGACTCCGAAAGGGCCGCGGCGGGCAGCGCCAGCAACGCGCACAGCGCGGCGGCAAGGATTCGTCTTTGCATGTTCAGGCTCCCTTCACAGCCGGGAAGAGCGTCCCCGGCCAGGATGGACCCATTTTAGCACGCGGCCCCGGCGTGGTCAACGCGCCGGGGCAAAGCGTCACCAAAAAGAACGCGCCCGTTCACACGGGCGCCGCATTTGGCAAATGTGGGGCGCATACGCACGCGCTGCGCGTGCAGGACGCACAAAAAAACGCTCAAAACAAAAAAAGAGGCGCAAAAACCTTGACACCTATTCCATTGCGTGTTACAATACTATATTGCATCAGTATGTCAAAATAGGTGTTTTATCCTGCGCGTGAAGCTTTCTCCGTGGTGCTATTGTACACCACATGCGCCGCCTTTGCAATGGGAAAATGGGCAAGGCGAAGACATTTATTTTGCGCCATACGCTAGGACAGTTAGGGGTGATGGCATTCATGGTTCACGAGGTAAAAATGGGAAAGCGCCGCACCAGAATGAGCTTTTCCCGCATCGATGAGGTCTTGGAAATGCCCGATCTGATCGAGGTGCAGAAGAACTCCTACGAGCGCTTTCTCAAGGAGGATCTGCGCGAGGTCTTGAACGACGTTTCTCCGATCACGGACTACAGCGAGAATCTCGTGCTCGAATTCGTGGATTATTCGCTCGACGACACACCCAAAAACAGTCAGGAACGCTGCCGGGAGCGCGACATGACCTATGCGACCGCGCTGAAGGTGTTTGTGCGGCTCAAGAACAAGGAGACCGGCGAAATCAAGGAGTCCGACGTGTTCATGGGCGACTTCCCGCTCATGACCGACCACGGCACGTTCATCATCAACGGCGCCGAGCGCGTCATCGTCAGCCAGCTGGTGCGCTCGCCCGGCGTGTACTACCGTGAATCCATCGACAAGGCGGGCAAGTACCTGTACGACACCCAGGTCATCCCCAACCGCGGCGCATGGCTGGAATACGAGATCGACTCCAACGACGTCATGTGGGTGCGCGTCGACCGCGCGCGCAAGCTGCCCGTGACGTCGCTGCTGCGCGCGCTGGGCTATGGCACCAACCAGGAGATCATCGACCTGCTGGGCGAGGATGAAAAGCTGACCGCCACCCTGGAGCGCGACGAGGCCGCGCAGTCCGTCGAGGACGGCCTGCTGGAGATCTACAAGCGCCTGCGCCCGGGCGAGCTGCTCACCGCCGACTCGGCCCGCAGTCTGCTGCGCAGCCTCTTCTTTGACCCCAAGCGCTACGACCTCATGCGCGTAGGCCGCTACAAGTTCAACAAGAAGCTGGCGCTGGCCGCGCGCATCGCCGACCACGTCGCCGCCGAGGACATCGTCAGCCCCGAGACCGGCGAGGTGCTCGTCCAGGCCGGCAGCGCCATCTCCAAGGCCAAGGCCGTCGAGATTCAGAACGCGGGCGTCAACATCGTGCACCTGGACGTCGACGGACACACCGTGCGCGTCATCGGCAACAACTTCGTCGACGCGGCCGCCTGGCTGCCCTTTGACCCGGCGGAGGCGGGCGTCAACGAAAAGGTGCACCTGCCCACCCTCAAGGAGATCATGGAACAGGTCGCCCCCGAGGACCTCAAGGAGGCCGTGCATGAGAACCTCTCGCACCTGAGCCCCAAGCACATCCTCATCGACGACATCATCTCCTCGGTGAGCTACCTGATCGGCCTGCCCTACGGCGTGGGCAAGACCGACGACATCGACCACCTGGGCAACCGCCGCCTGCGCTCTGTGGGCGAGCTGCTGCAAAACCAGATCCGCATCGGCCTGTCGCGCCTGGAGCGCGTCGTGCGCGAGCGCATGGCCATCCAGAGCGCCAGCGAGGTGCGCCCGCAGGATCTGATCAACATCCGCCCGGTCAGCGCGGCGATCAAGGAGTTCTTCGGCTCCTCCCAGCTGTCGCAGTTCATGGACCAGCCCAACCCGCTGGCCGAGCTGACGCACAAGCGCCGCCTGTCCGCCCTGGGCCCCGGCGGCCTCAACCGCGAGCGCGCGTCCTTCGAGGTGCGCGACGTGCACTACTCGCACTACGCGCGCATCTGCCCCATCGAGACGCCTG
>MHCFR05601__coassemble_612_pt1 | contig 109974 bp, 96 predicted proteins | sample MHCFR05601__metabat2_low_PE_030 | metagenome-assembled genome bin MHCFR05601
GAGACGGCCCGGGAGAGTAGGTCGCTGCCGGATCCCAATGAGAAAGCGCCCAGACATGCGTCTGGGCGCTTTCTTTGTGCCTTGGGCTGCGCTTTCTTGGGATCCGCCGCTTCCTTTGACAGCGACGCCGACGCATGTTACAATAGGATATTAAGCGGGCCGGATTCGCGTACGGCTCCGTACAATCATGACCTGTTGCCACGGAGGGGAAGCCATGAAACGATGGATCTGTATGCTCGCGCTGCTGCTCGCGCTGTGGACGCCCGCCGCACAGGCGACCGCTCAGGACGAGCGGGAGGCCGGCATCGAGGCGGTGCTGGCGGTGTGCGTGGAGGAGCTGGGCTATACCGCCACGCCGGGCGGATACAGCAAGTACGGCGACTGGGCGGGCGGCGCCTACAAGGAGTGGTGCTCCGAGTTCGTCTCCTGGTGCGCGCAGCAGGCGGGCGAGCGAACGGGTATGCAGCTGTTGGACGTGTTCTATCCCATGCAGGCGGAGTGCCAGACGGGCGTGGACTGGTTTATTGACCGGGGGCGCTACGTCACGACCGCCGGCGAACTGTCCGGATACGGCCAGCAGTGGTACTGGGAGGACGGCGTTCCGGTCGCGGAGCGGCCCTATACCCCCAGCCGCGGCGATCTGATCTACATTGAATGGTACAAGTACAACCGCATCGACCACGTGGGCATCGTGGAATACCTCTCGCGCGACGTGGACGGCGCGATCCTCGTGCACACGATCGAGGGCAACAACAAGATCCTCGGACCCGAGCCGACGAACGTGCAGCGCTACACCTACCGCCTGGACGACGCGAGCATCCGCGGCTACGGCGTCACGCAGGATTTCATCGTGGGCACGACGCTGCAGCGCGGCGCGGAGTGCAGCGCGGTGGCGACGCTGCAGGGCTGGCTGACCGCCACGGGCGACTTTGCGGACGAGCAGACCGGCTATTTTGGCGAGGTGACGGAGCGGGCCGTGCGCGCATTTCAGCAGCGCGAGGGCCTGGAGCCCACCGGTATCGCGGATGCGGCCACCCAGCGCGCGCTGCGGACGGCAGCCGGCGCGTAAATATCATCCAGAGGAGGAACGGCCATGGCCCCGCTTCAGTATGCCATCGCGGCATGCGATACGATGATGCGCAGATATGCTGCGGCGGACCTGCCGCCCAAAGGGCACTTTCACTACCATCAGGGCGTCTTCCTGTCGGGCATGTACGAGACGTACCGCATGTGCGGAAACGAGGCCTACATCGACTATGTCAAGGCTTGGATCGACGCGGTCTTCGATGCGGACGGACGTATCCGCGACTATGTGCACGGCGACCTGGACGATATTCAGCCGGGCATTCTGCTCTTCCCCGTATATGACCGCACGCGGGATCCGTACTACCTCAAGTGCCTCGCGTCGGTCGCAGCCGAGGTGCGCGACATTCCGGAAAACGCTGAGGGCGGCTTTTGGCACAAGACCGATTTGAAGGATCAGATGTGGCTCGACGGCCTGTACATGGCCGGGCCGTTCTGCACGGAGTATGCGCAGCGCTTCGGCGATGCGGCGCTTGCGCGCAAGGTGGTTCATCAGGCGCAGCTCATGGAACAGAAGACGCGGGACGCGCGTACGGGCCTGATGTACCATGCGTGGGACGGCGCGCGCCAGGAGCCGTGGGCCGATCCGGCGACGGGACGCTCCGCCGAGTTCTGGGGCCGCGCGATGGGTTGGGTGCCGGTCGCGCTGCTCAACGACCTGGACTTTCTCGCCCCGGACGTGCCCGGGCGCGACGACCTGGCGCGCATCGCTACGGATCTGCTGCGCGCGCTGTGCCGCTATCAGTCCGAGGACGGGCGCTGGTATCAGGTCGTGGACAAGGGCGGACAGCCGGGAAACTGGCTGGAAAACTCCTGCTCCTGCCTGTACGTGGCGGGTCTGTGTAAGGCGATCCGCAAGGGGTATCTGGATGCATCCTATGCTGAAAACGCCAGGCGCGGCTATGAGGGCGTCGTGCGCAGCCTCGAATGGCGCGGGGAGGACCTGCTGATCGGCCATGTGTGCATCGGCACGGGCGTGGGCGACTATCGCCATTATTGCGAGCGCCCTGTCAGCGTCAACGACTTGCACGGCGTCGGCGCGTTTCTGCTCCTGTGCACGGAGATGCAGCGCCTGCTGGACATGGGCGTGTAAACGGATGAAAAAAAGAGCGCCGCTTCGAATCGATTCGAGGCGGCGCTCTTGTATGCCCTCAGTCGGATGTAAGTTCGGATGTAAACGTCATGTTTGGGAAGAGCATCTGCATGCGCTCGTCGCCAAAGCGCGCGTCGAAGAAGCGTTCCATGGCGTTGCTCGGCGGCGTGCCCTGGTCGCGCTCAACCCAGCGCAGCACGGCCCAGGCGCTCAACGCCATGTCGGCGCACAGCAGCACGCACAGCACCCATGTGAGCGCCTTGCCGATCCGCTGCGGGATCCGCAGGATCCACGCGTTGAGCAGCGGGAAGATGTTCTTGATCCAGTAGCAGGCGAGGATGCCCCAGAAGAGCCCGTACAGCAGGCAGATGCGGCCGTTGATGTTGTAGGGCATGGACGAATAGTCCCATGAGGTCGAGCCGAAGACCTGCTCCTGCGCCCAGGAGCAGAAGTATTCCACCGCGTTGCCGATGATCGCGCCGAAGAACAGGATGTGCAGATCCCGGTGGAAGCGCAGGAAGTACAGCCCCAGCGTCAGCGCCACACAGCCGAAGCCGTATACCGGATTGAACGGGCCCCAGATGACGCCGACGCGGTTTTCGTAGTGTCCGCGCGTCATGAGGCAGAACAGCGTTTCAATGACCACGCCCAGGATGGAACCCAGGAAGAAGATCCAGAAGACCTTGTAGGCGTTGATGCCCTGGGCAAAGCGGTTCTGCTGCTGCTCAATGCGCTCGATCTCGCGCTCGTCCACGCTCCTGATGCGCTCAATCGTGTCCGCAAGCGCCTGGCGGTAGCGGGACGACGTGGCGCTCGGGTTGCGGCGGATCAGCCTGGACAGATCGCGACCCGACTGCGCGCGCAGCTGTTCGATCGACGCGCGGCAGGATTCATAGCGCGCGCGCAACTCATCCGGCACGTCCTGCAGCGCGGCGGCCCGGGCGCGGATGTCGTCGAGGACGTCCTCCGTGCGCTCGCGCAGCTCCTGGCGCGCCTGGTCCGCGACCTGACCGAGCGCATCCACGCGCGCGCGCAGCGCGTCCACCTCGCGGCGCAGCCGCGCGCTCTGCTCGATGAGCTTGCGCAGGCTGTAGGCGGCGCGGAAGGAGGACACGAAATCGTATGCAAACACGACGCTGAGCACAAAGTTGACCGACCGCAGCATGTCGATGGACAGGTGCAGGACGAACCGCTCCGCGGCGGGATGCAGAAAGGCGATCAGCGCGACGCTCAAAGCGCCCCAGGCCAGCGAAGAACTCAGGCAGATATAGCCGTGCACGTTGAATCGCTTGTGGCTGTAGTCCCAATAGCGGACCTTGAACAGGCGCTCCATGCACGCGCCGGTGACGAACTCCAGCACGGTGGCGGCGAGCATGCCCAGCAGAAACACCAGCAGGAGATTCTCGCGCACCGGCAGCGTCAGCAGCAGAATGGCAAGGGCGCCCGTGCCGTAAATGGGCAGAAAGGGGCCCTTCAGGAACCCGCGGTTGACGAACCGGCGCCGCGCGATCGAGACGAGCGCCGACTCAAAGCACCAACCCAGAAAACAGTACACATAAAAAAACAGGAGCCACTGCGGCCAGTGATAGGGGGTCAAACGGAATCACCTCTTCCTCATCTGCGCCTATTATATCAACACGGGCGCATAAAGACAATGCAGAATGAAACAAAAGGCGCGGAAAAGGGAACCCCTTTCCGCGCCGGGTCAGTCTTTCCTATGCGCCGTGCCGCCAGGCGATGCCGGGAAATCCGGAACGCCGGGCACAGGCAACGGGACGTGTGGCAGGATCAATGGGAAATGGAGCGATTACTGCGCGGCCTTCGCGGCCTCGATCAGGCCCTGGACATAGCCCAGCGTGTCGACCAGCGTGCAGCCGGAGACGGCGTCGACCATATCCTCGGCGGTCTTGCCTTCGATCTCGGCCTCGAGGTCGGCGACGGTCTTGCCGGTCACGAACGCCTCGATGGCGGCATAGTTGTCAGCCAGCGCCACGGTCGAGCCCGCGCCCGCCATGTTGGCGCTGTACGCCTCGTTGTTCACGCGCTTGGAAGCGAGCACCATGCCCTCCGGGAAGTTGGTGCCAAAGTCCGCGTCGCTGTTGGGCACGCCCACGCTCGTCTCAGCGCTCATGAACTGATACTCGTCGATGTGCGCGGCGACGATGGTGTCGCCTTCCATCGCGACGGTCAGCACGGCGAAGCACTTGGTGCCGTGCGCGGCGTACTGCGTCTGACCGATGACGATGGCGGGGGCCTCTTCAGCCAGCGCAAAGACGGGGATCATCATGCACACGACAAGCAGCAGGGAAAGCACCTTTTTCATGGGAAACTCCTCCTTATATGCGGGCGGCGGCATGCCGTCCATGATAAACCATATTATACCGTAATCATGGCCATCAATCAAGAGATTTTATCAATATTAGCCAAAGCTAACATTTTGATTGTGCGCCGAAAAACCAAAAGCGGCCGAAGCCGCTTCTGGGACCGCAACATGCGGAACACGCCCTGCGCACGACGGGCCGGGGCTCACCGCCCCTTGCGCGTGCGGTCCGGCATCCGGCGCGCGAGCGCCTCCGGCGAGGCGACCGAGTAGCCGAAAAAGCCCAGCATCCGCCCCAGCGCGCGGTATTCGCCATGGCTGTAGGCGCAAAGCCGCGCCCGCTCCATGACGATCTCACCCTTTTCTCCAAAGAGGCGCTCCTGCACGTACACCTGCAGGATGCGGGCGAGAAACAGGTCGTGCGAGCCGAGCTCCTGCACGCTTTGCACGCGGCAGGCCAGGCAGATGGGCGCCTGCGCGACGGCGGGCGTCTCAGGCAGCGCGTCCAGGCGCACGGGCGTCAGGCCACAGGCGGCGAACTTGTCCACGTCGCGTCCGCTGCGCACGCCGCAGAAGTCCGTCGCGCGGCACAGCTCCTGTGAGACGAGGTTGACGTAGAAGCAGCCGCTCTGCATCAGCTGCGCATGCGAAAAGCGGCTCTTGCGCACGCTGATGGAGAGCATCGGCGGGTCGGAGCAGATCGTGCCTGCCCAGGCGACGGTGATCAGGTTGTCCCTGTCATAGGGCGGCTGCGTGCCGCGGCAGGAGACGAGCACGGCCGGCACGGGCGCGAGCATCGTCGTGGCGCCCAGCGCGCGGAAAGACGTATGGTCCGCCATGCTCACACCTCGTAGTCTGCGGCGCAGCTCTTCTCGCGCACCGAATGCATATACGCCTGCACGGGCAGGTGCACCGGATGCGTGCGATAGGCGTCCAGCGCCTCGCGCGTCTCAAAGAGCGTCGTCAGGCACAGGTCGCACGAGCGCCCGGAGTGCAGAAAATCCGCGCCGACCTCCAGCTCGACCATGCCTTCGATTTGGCCCCGCATGGAGCGCAGCCGCGCGGCCGCGGCCTCGACGCTCTCGGGGCTGTTGTCCTTGAGCCAGAACATGACGATGTGACGGATCATGAAAAGACCTCCTTCATATCTTATAGGGCTCAGCCCTGCGCGGCATCGTCCGCGCGCTCGCACACCAGGCGCATCGCGGCCACGGCGTCCAGTTCAATGTAGAATGTGAGCGTATAGCGCTGCGGCACGCCGCCGTCCGAAACCGCGTCGTAGCTGAAGCTGACGGTCTCCTCAAAGGCGGAGCCCTCATCCTCCAGCACGGGCTGGCACACGGCGTCCGCCTGCGGGAAGAGGGCGAAGAGCGTCTCCCGCGCGTCGCCGATCTGCACGCCGCGCACGGTCGGCAGCGGGAAGCCGGGCGCATCCCAGTAGACGGCGCTGGGCGCAGCCTCCAGGGACAGCACCTCGTCGGGCAGGTCGCTCGCGCCCGTCAGGCCCTTCAGGGGATCGAGCAGGGCAGACGCGTCCGCAGTCTTGATCTGCAAGAGCCCGCCCGCACAGTAGAGCACGATCACCGTGCCGTCCGTCTCGTGCCACCAGCCGTAGCTCTCCGGCGCGTAGGAGGCGGAGAAGTCCGCCACCGTCTGCTCCGGCACGTTGAACGCGGCCTGCACGTCCTCCGGCCCGAAAGGAAGGGGAGCGAATGTTGATTCGCACAGCGCGGCCGGCGTCAGCAGCATCAGCGCCAGCAGCGCGCAAAGAAGGCGTTTCATCATCTTATTGGGCCGCCTCCTCGCCATCGGGATGCGCGGCCAGGCGCAGGATCGCCTCGATCGCCTCCGTGTCCAGCCGCACGAAGCGGCCGCAGGTGCCATCCGGCGCGCGCACGACGCCCGCCGCCAGCGAGGGGATGTCCTCCTCCTTCGCGCCCAGCTGGGCCAGCGTGCGCGGCATGTCCAGCGAGGCGAAGAACGCGGCCGTGCGCGCAATGCCCTCCAGCGCCGTCTTCTCGGGATGAGCAAAGTTCATCTCCGCGCCCCATACCCGCATGGCGTACTGCGCAAAGCGCATCACGTCGTGGCGGTAGACGTGGCGCATCCATGCGGGAAACAGCACGGACAGCACCGCGCCGTGCGCGCAGTCGTAGCGCGCGGACAGCTCGTGACCGATGCGGTGGGAGGACCAGTCCTGCTCGCGGCCCACGCCGACGCTGTCGTTGTGCGCGAGCGTGCCGGCCCAAAAGAGCGTGGCGCGCGCGTCGTAGTCGGACGGATTGCGCATCGCCTCGGGCGCGGCCGCGACGATGGAGCGCATCAGCGCCTCGGCCATGCGGTCGGTCAGGCCGACGCTCTGCGTATTGGTGAAGTAGCGCTCCAGCACGTGCGAGAACATGTCCACAATGCCGCAGGCCGTCTGATAGGGCGGCAGGGTGAACGTGAGCTCCGGATTCATGAGCGCGAAGAGCGGGCGGTTCAGGTCCAGGTTCAGGCCGCGCTTGAGCATGCCGTCCTCCTGGGTGATGACGCAGGAGTTGGACCCCTCCGATCCCGCGGCGGGCAGCGTGGGGATGACGCCGTGCGGCGTGACGGCAGCGGGCACGGCTCTGCCGCAGAAGAAGTCCCAGAAGTCGCCCGCATAGGGAATGCCCAGCGCGATGGCCTTGCCCGTGTCGATCGCGCTGCCGCCGCCCACGGAGAGCACGAAGTCCGCGCCCTCGCGCCGCGCCAATTCGATGCCGGCATAGACCAGGCCGCTGCGCGGATTGGGCAGCGCGCCGCCGAGTTCGCAGTGGCTCACGCCCGCCGCCTCCAGCGACGCCACGACGCGGTCATATAGCCCGGAGCGTTTGACCGAGCCTCCGCCGTAGACGATCAGCGCGCGCGTGCCACCTAGCGCGCGCACCAGCTCGCCCGCCCGCAGCTCCGCGCCGCGCCCGAAGACGAAGCGCGTCGGCGAATAGAATGTAAAGTTTTCCAAATTTCAGGCCCCCTTGTCGCGAATGATACCGCCTATATCATAGCGGTCCCGGCGAAAAAAAGCAACGTTTTTTCCCCGGAAGGCCGCCGGCGGCGGATGCGCAGGGAAAGGGAGAAAATTTTTCAATCCAAGGAAAGAAAACGCATGGGCGGGCCGTCTATTGTGTAAGAACGGAACGGATGCGGGAGCTCCGTTTGGAATGATGCCGCCTGAAAGCGGGATGGAGGGAAAACGATGAGAAGTAAAATGAGAAAGTGGTTGGCGCTGCTGCTCGCAGCCATGCTGATGGGCGCCTGCGCCCTGACACCTGCCGTGGCAGGGGCGAGCGCGACGCCCTCCGAGGCCAATGGCGGAACGGCATCGCAGGAGACCGAGCCGACGACGCCCATCTCGCAGGTGCGCATGCAGCTCGTTCCCGATGAGAACGGACTGTCCAACGACCTGCTCGTGACGGGCACGTGCGAGCCTGACCACACCGTCAACGTATGGCTGTGCGATAAGGATGGCGTGCGTATCCAGGGGGCGTTTAATCCCCATGTCGTCAAGCGCGCGAACACGTCCAAGGGCACGTTTGTGACGACGTTTACCGACCTGGCCGACGGCGTCTATCGCGTGGAGGCGGCGTATAAGCTGGGCAGCCTGAAGGCCGTGCAGGCCGTCACGCCCGACCTGGAGCCGCTGAACTACGTCGTCGTCGATGCCGCCGCCAGGGCGCAGGAAGCCAGCTCGGGCAACGAGCCGGCGGTCAGCGAGCCGGCGGTCAGCGAGCCGGTGGTCAGCGAGCCGGTGGTCAACGAACCGGTGGTCAACGAACCGGTGGTGACCGTGCCGACGACGCCCCTCACGTCCGTGCAGGCGAGCCTGTCCGGCACGAGCGATATCGTCGTGACGGGCCAGGGCGAGGAGGGCCGCAAGGTCGTCATCACCATCTACAAGGGCGATGCCGCCACGAGCGTCGCGCACACCGAGACCATCTCCGGCGGCGCGTTTTCTACAACGTTTACCGACATGATGCCCAACGACTACCGCGTGCACGTCTGCTATGCGGACGCGCCGGACATGAGCGTCTTTGCCAATGACGGCGGCGCGGTGACCGTTCCGGCAAGCGACCCGAACGCGGGCGCGAGCGACCCGAACGCGGGTGTGAGCGATCCGAACGCGGGCGAGAGCGACCCGAACGCGGGTGTGAGCGACCCGAACGCGGGCGTGAGCGACCCGAACGCGGGACAGAGCGATCCGAACGCGGGCGTGAACGACCCGAACGCGGGCGTGAGCGACCCGAACGCGGGCGTGAGCGACCCGAACGCGGGACAGAGCGATCCGAACGCGGGACAGAGTGACCCGAATGGCGGCACGCCGAGCACGCCTGTGGCGATCACCAGCATTTCCGGCGGCACGGAGTCCGTGCAGATCGCCGGCACGGCCGCGGCGAATGGAACGGTCTATATCACCGGCTCCGTCGACGGCCAGACGTTCGAATCTCAGGGACATCCCGTGGGCGCGGACGGCTCCTTCAGCCTGACGGTTGCGCTGCCCGGCAGGTCCGGCCAGGTGTCGGTGGAGGTCTGGGTCGAGGAGGTCGGCAACAGCTCGAATTATGCCTCCCAGACGGTATCGGTGACGGTCCAGGCGGCCGCGCAGGAGCCGCAGGGCCCGGCGACGCTGGATTTGAGCCCCCTGACGATCACCAATGCGACGTATGACGCGGCGTCGGGCAAGTTCACCATTGCCGGCAAGGGCGAGCCGGACCAGAGCATCACCATCCAGGTGGGCGAAACGCCCTACGGGGGAAAGATTGGATCGGACGGACTGTACAGCATCAAAGAATCCGCAAAGGGCATGACCGGCAGCGTGAGCGTCTCCGTCGCCTACAGGGACGACGCGTCCGTGCCGGAGGCCACGGCGACGCTGGTGATCCCCGCCCCGTCCACGCCCACGACGGTGGACATCACCCTTTCGGAGGTGACGGGCGGCGAGGGCCAGATCACCGTCAAGGGCACGGCCAGGGCGGAGACGGAGGTCACCGCGACCGTGGGCGGCGCCACCGGCACGGCCACGGCCGATGCGACCGGCGCGTTCACCCTGACGATTGCGAATGTCCCGGCCAACACCTACAATGACGTCACCGTGCAGTACACCGACACGGCCAACGGGAACGGCGCCACGTGGCAGACGCCCGTGACCGTCACCGCCCCGCAGCCCGACGTCACCCCGATCACCGTCGACGCGCTCGGCGGCGAGGAGGTCATCACCGTCTCGGGCACGGCGGCCGCGGGCGCGAAGCTGAACATCACGCTGACCGTCAACGGCAACCAGACGCCCTATACCGCCAGCGCGCAGGCCGACGAGAGCGGCGCGTACAGCCAGTCGATCGCCGTGGCGGAGACCGGCAGCCTGACCGTCAACGTGCGCGTCGAGGAGGACGGCGCGCGCACCCCCAACAGCCAGGAGCTGAGCGGCCACGTCGTGACCGTCACGCCCCGCGTGACCACGCTGACGGTCAGCGCCAGCTATGACGCCGGGACGCAGAAGGTCACCGTCAGCGGCGCGGGCAACGCCAACGAGAAGCTCGAGGTCAAGATCGGCACGACCGCGACGTTTGAGGCCCAGGTCGACATCAACGGCCTGTACACCCTGACCGAATACGTCGTCGGCGAGGGCGACGGCATGCAGGTCGTCGTCACCTCCAAGGACGATCCGGGCCGCACCGCGAACACGACCGTCAACATCCCCGTGCCCCCGTCGACCGTGGACATCCAGCTCCAGTCCGCCGTGGGCGGCGTGGGCCAGGTCGTCCTGACCGGCACGGCCAAGCCGACCGCCGCCGTGCAGGCGACCGTGGGCGGCGCAACTGGCACGGCCACTGCCGCCGCGAACGGCAGCTTCTCCCTGACCGTGACGAACGTGCCCGCGGGCGACTACAACAACATCGTCGTGCAGTACACCGATCCGTCCAACGGCGCGTCCGCGACGTGGAACGCCGCCGTGACGGTCACCGCGCCCGTGACGGTTACGGACATCACCATCACCACGGTGACGCCGGAGGTCGGCAAGGTCACCGTCATCGGCACCGCCAAGGCCGGCGAGCGCGTCGTCGCCTCCATGCTGACGCCGGACAACAAGACCGTTACCCGCGGCATCGCCGTGGATGAGAACGGCAGCTACACCGTCGTGTTCGACGGCCTGGTCTCCGGCACGTACAAGTCGCTCGTCGTGCAGTACGTGAGCGCAGGCGTGGGCAACCAGGCGAACTACGCGTCCGACATCGTCGTGCCCGCGCCGGCCGTGGAGACGCCCTCCCTGCAGGTCGACAAGCTCTACGTCGACTCGCTCGTCGTCATCGGCAAGACCACGCCGGGCCTGAAGGTCACCGTCTCCACCTCCTACGGCAGCACGCAGTACGTCTACAGCCAGAACGCGGGCGCTGACGGCGTTTTCCGCATCCCGCTGCCCCGCACGCAGAGCGTCAGCGCGGTCGTGCGCGTGACGGTCACCTATGGCGAGAACCAGACCGTCTCCGCGGACATCGTCGTCGAGAAGCTCACCCAGAAGCCGACCTACCTCACGCTCAGCCGCTACAAGGGCAGCCGCGGACAGGTCGTGCTCAACCTGCAGGAGCGCCTGGCCGCTCTGGGCTATCCGGTCAACCTGACCGCCCGGTATGACTACGCCACCGAGGCCGCGGTGCGCGAATTCCAGCGCATCAACGGCCTGGCGGTCGACGGCATCGCGGGCAAGGATACGCAGACGAAGCTCTACAGCGTCTCTGCGCGCCCCTACGGCAGCTCCACCCCGACGCTCTATCCGGTGCTCGTGCGCGGCGACCGCGGCAGCGCCGTCACCCGCCTGCAGCAGCGCCTGCGCGAGCTGGGCTACTACACCATCTCCGTGGACGGCATCTATGGCGTGGGCACGCAGAGCGCGGTGCGCGCGTTCCAGCGCATCAATAACCTGACGCAGACCGGCACGGCGGACAGCTACACGCAGGAGGTTCTCTTCAGCGCGGCGGCACTGCCGGTGAACAGCTACACCACCAGCTACGTCCACCTCGAGCGCGGCGACCGCGGCAGCGCCGTCACCCGCCTGCAGAGCCGCCTGGCGGCCCTGGGCTACTACTCCGGCTCGCTTGACGGCATCTACGGTAGCGCTACGCAGAGCGCCGTGCGCCGCTTCCAGTCCCGCAACGGCATCTACGCCACGGGCGAGGCGGACGTGAATACGCAGACCGTGCTCTTCGGCTCCGGCGCCATCGCCAACAACTCCAGCGGATCGAGCATCGGCTATGTGTACCTGCACTATGGCAGCAAGGGCGCGGCCGTCACCCGCCTGCAGCAGGCGCTCAAGGGCGAGGGCTACTACCGAACCGGCTACGTCGACGGCATCTACGGCGATCTGACGTACGCGGCGGTCAAGGAGTTCCAGCGCGACCACGGCCTGGCGGTCGACGGCATCGCCGGACGCAAGACGCAAAACGCCCTGTACGGCACGAACTACTGATCGATTCCATGACAAATCCGCCCCTGCACACAGTGCAGGGGCGGATGTTTATGGTCACGCACAGAAGCCGACAAACGAACAGGCCAGCGAAAGTGCCGCGGCTGTGAGCACGTCGGAGGGATAGTGCATGCCCGCGGCGACGCGTGAGAAACATATGAAGGCGGCCATCGCGCCGGCCGGCAGCGCCAGCGGAGCGGAGGCATACGCCATCGCACAGGCGATGACGACCGCGCAGGCGGCGTGGCGGCTGGGCAGGCTGCGGCCCTTGCGGGAGCGGTGGGGCAGCAGCGGCGTGTAACCCAGCGCATCGTAGGGTCGCGGCCGGTCGATGGCCGCGCGCAGCGCGCTGGTCAGCGCGAAAACTGCCGCCGGCACGCCGATCACGCGCACGGCGATGTCGCGGCGCACGAACATTACATACAGGCACAGGAGCGCATATCCCAGCGCCAGCACATAGGGCGCGCGCCGGAAGCACAGGATCCACAGCCGCTCGTGCGGCCCGCGAAAGCGGCCCATCAGCCGCTCATACCGTTCCCGGGTCATGACGCGCCCCCTCTCCTGAATGGATGCCTCTATCATAGCACAAAACGGCGCGTTATGCTATAATACCCCTATTGACTTTCAAAATATGCGTGAGGATGGATGTGGACGATGAAGGCTGCGATCTTTGACATGGACGGGACGGTGCTCGACTCGATGGAACAATGGCGCGCACAGAGCGTGCTGCTGCTGGAGCGCCATGGCATCGAGCTCTCCGACGAACTGAGCGCCTCGCTGCGCCAGATGAGCGGCGTCATGGCCGCCAAACTCTACGCAAAGCGCTTTGGCATCAAGCTGAACATGCAGGAGATCATGGAGACCTATCTGTCGGATATGGAGCGCCGCTATATGACCGAGATCCTGCCCAAGCCCGGCGTGGGCGCATACCTGGAGCGTCTGGAGCGCGAGGGCGTGCCCTGCTGCATCGCCACGGCCACGCCGCGCCCCCTGGCCGAGCGTGCGCTGGCGCGCCATGGCCTGCTGAAGCGGTTCCGCTTTGTGGTCAGCACGCAGGAGGAGCGCCGCGGCAAGGACGACCCGGAGTTTTTCGAGTTGACGGCCTCGCGCCTGGGCGTGACGGCGGCGGAGTGCACGGTCTTTGAGGATGCGCTGTATGCCATCCAGGGCGCGAAGAAGGCCGGCTGCACGGTGATCGGCGTCGCCGATCCGACCAACCTGTCCGATCGCGAGGAGATGAAAAGGCTCTGCGTGCGCATCATCGAACGCTACGCAGAGCTGTGAGAGATCAGTCCGGCACGAGGCGCTCGTCCTCGAGCGCACAGGCCGCGCAGAGATTCCCCTGGCGCGCGGCGCAGGCCGCGCAGAGAAGGGCTCCGCATTGTGCACAGGTTCGCTGCGCGCCGGATTCGCAGCGCGCGCCGCAGTCGGCGCAACGGGCTGGGGACATGGGCTTGCCTCCTTTCTCGGAAGAGGGTTGGAGGGGATCGCCGCGGGTGCGGCGGATGCCATAGTATGTGTGCGCAAGGGAAAAATATGCCGTCCCGAAGGATGCTTCGGGACGGCGTCTTTAAAATTGGCGCGGAATTGCACCGTTTACTCGGCGTGGCGGATGCGCCCCAAACCGATCAAAGCATGCATAACCCGAGGCTTTGAAGGGCGCAAAAGCAGGGACATTCAAAGCAAGATATGCATTATCGGAATACCACCCATCCGAAGCGCTCCGGCACGTGGAAGTTCGGCTCGCCCGTGGGCGACCAGGCGCTCAGCTCCATGCCGCGCGCGCTGTGATCGATGCGGTAGACGTTCATTCGCCAGCGCTCGCCGGGTTGCGGCGTATGGTCCATGCCGGACAGCGGCATGCGCCACACGGAGCACAGGCGCCGGGCGTCCGGATCAAAGCGCGTGTGCGTCTGCCAGCCCGCCAGATCCCAGCCTAGGCCGACGGTCGTGTCGTGCGGGCCGCGGTAGCGGATGTCCGCATCGAACTGGACGTTGCGTGGGCTGACCTCGAATTCCTTGTAGCGGTGCAAATCACCCGCATCGCACAGGAAGACCTCGAGCACGTCCTGGTTGTAGATGGGGTCGTCCCGCTGCGTGTAGTCCGAACAGACCGCATCGTCCTCGCACAGAAAGCGCAGGCACAGCGCTGCGGCCTGGGGATCGTAAAACGCGCGCACATGCGTGCGCAGCGCGGGAGCCTCGCTCGTCTCGGTCCGGACGAGCTCCATCTCGGGCAGGCCGTCCCAGACGGCGTCGTCGGGCGCGGGCAGGCCGTCCGCGCGCCGGGGCAGGCAGGGGTACGTGAAGTCCGGCATGGGGGTTCCTCCTCTCCTGTATACGGCGTCCTCGCCGCCCGTCATGTGGGTTCGCCGTCCGCCGTGCGCGCCGGCAGCGGCTCCACGTCAAACACCGTCAGGCGCGCGCCGTCCACGGTGAAGCGCACGTTGCGCCCCGCGAACGCCACGCCATATGCGCGCGCCGGGTCCGACTGGTACGAAGGGCGCGGATCCTGCGCGAGCACGCCCAGCAGCGCTTCCCGCTCCGCCTCCGGCACGCGCGAGAGCAGCGCGGGCGGGAAGTCCACCTCCAGCGCGTGCTCCTGCGCCTGTGCGGCAAAGCCGCAGGCGGCGTCCGGATGGCTGTCCGTGAAGGGCAGGTAAGGCTTGATGTCCAGAATGGGCGTGCCGTCCATCAGGTCTGCGCCGCGCACGTGCAGCACCGGCCCGCGCACCGGGTCCAGCTCCACCCGTTCCAGCCGCACGGACGACAGCCCGATCGCATTGGGCCGGAACGGTGAGCGCGTCGCGAACACGCCCACCCGCGCGTTGCCGCCCAGGCGGGGCGGACGCACCGTCGCCGACCATCCGGCCCGTTGCGCGCGCGAAAAGCGCCAGATCAGCCAGATGTGCGAGAATGCCTCCAGGCCGCGCACCGCCTCCGGCTGGCGAAATGCCCGCTCGAACACGATCTCGCCGCGCAGGGCCTCCACCAGGCCGCTCTGACGGGGAATGCCGAATTTCTCTTGAAACGCCGTATGAATGACCGCGATCGTCTGCAAGCAAAGCGCCTCCTTTGCGACGGCTGAAGTCTCTGTGCGCATCTTATCACAGCCTGCGCGTCCTTTCAAGCCTGTCGGGCATGCGGACAAAAGGCTTTTTTGAAAAATTCTCGATTTTGATCTTGACAATCGGGAAAAATCGAGCTATACTGTACCTACAAATGATAATGATTCTCACGTTTCGGTCAAAGAACAGAACGACATAACATGATGAAAGAAAGAGGGAATGAACCATGGAACTCAAGGGCAGCAAGACGTATGCAAACCTGATGGCCGCTTTCGCCGGCGAGAGCCAGGCGCACACCAAGTACCAGTACTATGCCTCCAAGGCGCGCAAGGACGGCTATGAGCAGATCGCGGATCTGTTCATGGAGACGTCGCGCAACGAGAAGGAGCACGCGAAGATCTGGTTCAAGCTGCTGCATGACGGCGGCGTGCCCTCCACGCCGGAGAACCTGCTGGACGCGGCGCAGGGCGAGAACTACGAGTGGACGGACATGTACGACGGCTTTGCCAAGACGGCGCGCGAGGAGGGCTTCGACCGCATCGCGGTGCTGTTTGAGCAGGTCGGGCGCATCGAGAAGGCGCACGAGGAGCGCTACCGCAAGCTGCTGTCCAACGTGGAGGAGGGCATCGTCTTCTCGCGCGACGGCGAGCAGATCTGGCAGTGCGCGAACTGCGGCCACATCGTCGTGGGCAAGAAGGCGCCGGAGGTCTGCCCGGTGTGCGCGCACCCGCAGTCCTTCTTCCAGATCCTGGCGAAGAACTACTGATACAGACGCGAAAAGGCCCCTTCGGGGGCCTTTTTTGCGTCTTCCGGTTTTTTGATATTTTTGCATCCGGGGCGCATGCTTCAGCTGTGTTCGTTCGTCTTTATGGTATAATAGAGCGAACAGGACGCAAAAGCCGTCCTGAAGATTCCCTGAAGGGAGCGATACGCTCTTGACGGAAGCATGGTATGAGATCGCGGCGATGAGCATGCGCTATGTGTTTCTCCTGTTGGCGCTGGCGGTTTTGCTCAAGGCGCTGCGCTGGATGCTGCGCGACGCGCGCCTGCGCCGGCAGACGATGCGCAAGCTGCCGGACGCCGGCTACATCGGCGCGTTTTATGTGATGAGCGGCGAGAGCCGCCGGCTGGACGCGGGGGACGAGATCCGCCTGCCCTGCGAGGGAACGCTGGGCAGCGCGCGCGCGTGCGACGTGTGCGTGCCGCATCCGAGCGTGCCGGCACGGGCGGCGATCTTCTGGCTGGAACGGGACGGCCTGCACATGGTGCCTGCGGATCCGGAGGGATTTTGCGTGGACGGCACGTCCGTGGGCGCGGGCGAAGAGGCGGTGCTGCTGCATGGCGCGACCGTGACGGCGGGCGAGGTGATGCTGCAGCTGCGGCTGTTCTCGGGCGTGGAACTGCTGGGTGCGCTGGATGCCGACGGCGAGCCGTATGTGACGCCCGAGGCGCGCAGGCGTGCGAGCCGCCGCAGGCGTCCGGGACGCAAAGGCCGCGCGGGGCGGCACAAGGAGGAATCATCGGAAGCGCCGGCGCGACAGGGCGTCTCGCGCAGCCCGGAGGGCGAGCTTCCGCCAGGGACGTCCCGGCGCAGGCGGACGGACGACGCGCCGGAGGAAGGCCCCGGCGACGGGGAGGAGAGGCGTCCGGCCCGGCCCGGCCGCTCCGGAAAGAAGAAGTGAGCAGGCGTGGTTCCTGCCGGTATTTTAAGGAAAGGAGGCGCGGCGCGTGAGGAAGCGGCCCGTGAGGACCCCGATCCGTTCGCTGGTAGCGGTGATCATGCTCTTTGAGATGCTGGCGTTCCTGCTCGTCGCGCTGCATCCCGAGCGGCAGGAGACCGAGGCGCTGCAGGCGCTGGGGCTGGCGCTGTGCATGCCGGCGCTGTGCTGGTTCTCCACGCTGATCTTGCCCAAGTTCCTGCATGCGGACCGCCTGCTCATGGCGCTGATGAACTTCCTGTGCGGCGTGGGCGTGGTCATCCTGTTCAGCATGGTGCCGGATCGCGGCGTGCGCCAGGCCATGTTTTACGCGCTGGGGCTCGTGGCGATGGCGGTATGTATCCTGCTGGTGCGCCATGTGCGCTCCTGGCGCGCGCTGTGCTGGCTGATCATCCCGGCGGGGCTTGCGCTGCTGGTGCTGCCGCTGGCGTTCGGCTCGTGGCAAAACGGCGCGAAAAACTGGGTGTCGGTGCCGTGGCTGGGCAGCTTTCAGCCCTCGGAGGTCGTCAAGCTCATGCTCGTGGTCGTGCTGGCCTACTTCTTCAGCGCGCACCGCACGTTCCTGCAGATGATGCCCGCCATCGTCTTCACGGGCGGATGCCTGCTGCTGCTCATGCTCCAGCGCGATCTGGGCACGGCGTTGATGTATTACTTCACGGCGCTGATCCTCTTTTACGCGGCGTCGGGCAACGTGCCGCTGACCGTGCTGGCCATGGGCGGCGGCGCGGGCGCGGCGGTGGTCGGCTACAACATGTTCGCGCACGTCAAGGTGCGCGTGGCCATGTGGCGCAATCCCTGGTCGGACGCGCTGGGCAGCGGCTATCAGATCATCCAGGCGCTGCTGGCCATCGGCTCGGGCGGCCTGCTGGGCGTGGGCCTGGGGCTGGGCGAGCCGCGCGTCATCCCCGCATACTACACGGACTTCGTGTTCGCGGTGATCTGCGAGCAGTTCGGCATCGCGTTTGGCGTGTGCGTGGTGGCGGTTTACGTGCTGATCATGCTGCGCGGCCTGTCCCTGGCGCTGCGCGCGAGGCGCTCGTTCCTGGCGCTGCTGGCGCTGGGCTGCGCGGCGCTGCTGGGCGTGCAGACGTTCGTGATCATCGGCGGTGTGATCAAGCTCATCCCACTCACGGGCATCACGATGCCCTTCATCAGCTACGGCGGCACGTCGATGGTCTCCTGCATGGGCCTGATGGGCTTTTTGCAGGGCATCTCCTCGCGCGTGCGGGAGGACCTGGCCAAGGACATCGAGATGACCGGCGCGCGGGAGGAGGCGGGCGTTTCGTGAAGGAACTTCGACGCCACATCCGCCTCGTTGGGCTGTGCCTGGTGGGCCTGTTCGGCCTGTGGCTGCTCTACTTCTGCTATTCGACCTACTTCTACGGCGGGCGCTGGTTCGCCAACCCGTACAACACGCGCATCAGCTCCAAGAAACAGTCGGTCATCGCCGGCACGATCACGGACGCGGCGGGCGAGGTGCTAGCCTATACGGACGCGCAGGGCGAGCGGCGCTATGCACAGGATGAGGCGACGCGCCGCGCGGTGTCGCACGTCGTCGGCGACGACGGCGCGAAGGTCGCCAACGGCGTGGAGACGTTCCACGCGCAGTACCTGCTCGGGTTCAACTCCAATGTGCTGGAGCGCCTGGCGGACGTCATCCGCGGGCAGCAGCAGCGCGGGGACGACATCCAGCTGACGATCAGCGCGGAGCTGTCGCGCACAATCGCCGCGGCGTTTCCCGAGGGGCGGCTGGGCGCGGTGGTCGTGCTCAACTACCGCACGGGGGACGTGCTCGCGATGGTCTCCAAGGGCGACTTCGATCCGGAGAACATGGACGAGGCGCTGGCCAACGAGGAGGCGGGCGCGCTGGTCAACCGCGCGACGCAGGGCCTGTATCCGCCGGGTTCGGTGTTCAAGATCGTGACGCTGGCCTCGGCGCTCTCGGCGATGCCGGGGGTCGAGGAGCGCGCGTTCCTGTGCACCGGCCAGATGGCGGTCGACCGCTCCGTCGTCACCGACGCGGGCGACGCCGTGCACGGCGAGCAGACGCTCGTGCAGGCGTTCTCCAACAGCTGCAACAACGTGTTTGCCTCCCTGGCGCTGGACCTGGGCTATCAGACGCTCGGATTGACCGCGCAGACCATGGGCTTCAACGACAACTTCCTGTTCCGCGACCTGGTCGTCTATAACTCCAGCTACCCCATCGACGACAAGAGCCTGGACGACCTGGCCTGGTCCGGCGTGGGCCAGGGCCGCGTGCTGGTCACGCCCCTGCACATGGCCATGATCGCCGGGGCCGTGGCCAACGACGGCCAGATGATGGAGCCGCGGCTGCTCAAGGCGGTCGTCACCCCGCAGGGGCAGACGCGCAGCCGCCTGCAGGGCAGCGCGGTCTACGCGGAGGCGATGACCCCGCAGGTCGCGCAGACCATCGCCGACTACATGGTCACCACGGTGCAGGGCGGCACGGCGCGCCAGGCCGCGATCTCCGGCTATCGCGTGGGCGGCAAGACCGGCAGCGCGGAGGCCTCCGACGACAAGACGATCGACACGCACGCGTGGTTTGCCGGCTTCGTGCAGGACGATGAGCACCCGTTGGCCGTGGCCGTGGTGGTCGAATTTGGCGGCTCGGGCGGCTCCGTTGCGGCGCCGCTGGCCAAGCTTGCGCTGGAAAAGGCCATTTCACTGGGTTTCTGAGCCCGCAAGGGCTTTCATGAATCAATTGACAAGAAGACAAGGGGGTTTATCTGTATGAAGAAGTTTCTGGCAACGCTGCTCGCGCTGTGCCTGCTGCTGCCGGCCGGCGCCCTGGCCGACGGTCTGACGCTGAATACGACCTCGCCGTTTGCCGACTATGACTTTGCGGCGCAGGCCTACGTCGACGCGCTGGTCGCCTGGGAGCAGGCGACGGGCAACATGGTCGACGACTCCTCGGCCCTGCCTGACGAGACCTGGATGACCGCCGTCAGCGACGGCCTCAACCGCGGCACGCTGGACGTGGTGTTCTATCCGCCGGCCAACTTCACGGACGACATGGCCGCGCAGTTTGTGCCGGTCAGCGAGATCGCCGCGCAGTATCCGGACTTGGCGCTGCCCGTGCCTGACAGCCTGAAGATGGCCGACGGCAACGCCTACGCGCTGCCCATGCGCTATACGTTCGTCGCGCTGTATGTGAACGCCGATCTCTTTGAGAGCAACGGCGTCGCCCTGCCCACGACGTGGCAGCAGCTGCTGGAGGCGGTACAGAAGTTCCAGGAGCTGGGCGTCATTCCGATCTCCAACGCGCTGGCCGACTGGCCGCATGACCTGGTCGACTGCGCGGTGCTCGCCGCCGGCGATCCGGCCGACCGCGCGGCGGATCCGACGCAGGGCGTGCCCGCCAGCTATGCGCGCGGCATGGACATGCTGCGCGAGCTGTATGACGCGGGCGCGTTCGGCGCGGACGCGCTGACGGTGTCCGATGGCGAGGCGGAGCGCCGCTTTGTGGAGCACGAGGCCGCCATGCGCGTGAGCGGCGAGTGGCTCGGCTCGTCGATCCCGGTGGAGCAGATGGAGACGACGATCGTGCTGGCCATGCCGGCCTATGGCGAGGGCTCGGTCGAGGGCGCGCTGGTCGGCGCCGTGACGATGGGCTGCTACATCACCCGCGCCGCCTGGGAGGATGACGCGCGCCGCGAGGCCGCCGTATCGCTGGTGCAGGAGCTGCTCACGGGCGAGAATGCCGGGGCGCTGGCCTATGCGTTCTCCGGCCGGCTGCTGGACAGCGCCCGCACGCTGACCCAGGGCGCGCCGGTGCTGGCCCGCTCGCTGATGGACGTGGCGGGCGACGGATTTTACACCTGGATGGGAGAACTGCCGGACGTGCTGACCGGCAGCGCAAGCGCGACCTCCGTGCTGGAGGCGGCGTTCTGATCGATCAGCGTGCAAGGCGCGCGGGACACTCGTCCCGCGCGCCCCTTTTCATTTGCCGCCTGTCATGGCGATGCCCTCGATGAACTGGCGCTGAAAGAGCAGGTACAGCGCGACCATGGGCGCCATGGCGAGCACGGAACCCGCCATGAGCACGGGAAAGTTGGTGGTGAACTGGCCGCGCAGCGTCGACAGACCGGCCGAGAGCGTCATGCGGTTCAGGTCGCTGTTGCAGATCAGCGGCCACATCAGGTCGCCGTAGGCAAATACCGCCGTGAACACCGACAGCGCCGCCATCGGCGCGCCCACCAGCGGCAGCGCGACCTGCGCGAAGATGCGGCCCTGGCCGCAGCCGTCCAGGCGCGCGGCCTCGAGCAGCTCGTCGGGCACGCCCATGAACGCCTGGCGCAGGAAGAACGTGCCGAACGCGCTGACCAGCCCGGGAAACACGAGCGCGAAGAGCGTGTTCGTCAGCCGCAGGGCGGCGAGCATCTGGTACTGGGGGATGATGAAGATCTGCGCCGGCAGCATCAGCTGCGTCACCACGACCGCAAAGCAGAGCCGGCGGCCGGGAAACGGCAGCTTTGCAAACGCGTAGCCCGCCATGGAGCTGAACGCAGCCGCGCACGCGACGCGCAGCAGGATCATCGCCCCCGTGTTCAGGTACAGCCGCGCAAAGGGCAGCAGCGAGAGGGCGCGGGCATAGCTTTGCGCCGTAGGCGCCTGGGGCAGGAACGTCGGCGGCAGGCGCATGCTCTCCTCCACCGTCTTGAAGCTGGTGAGGACCATCCACACGAACGGCGCGATCATCGCCGCCGTTCCCAGCAGCAAAAACAGATATGTGGCGGCACGGCCACCCCGCCGGGCAGAAACCATTGAGCGCATAGTCCTCCTTGTTCGGGGGCGTCCCCCGCAGCGTCAGGAATCGTAGTGGACCCAGCGCGCCTGCGCCGAGAACTGAAACAGCGTCAGCACGCCGATGAGCAGCACCGTCCATACGGCGATTGCCGAGCCGTACCCCTTGTCGCCTGCGATGAACGCCTCGCGGTAAAACAGATACATCAGCGACTGCGCGTAGGGCAGCGCGGGATTGGACTGCTCGACGATCATGTAGATCAGGTCGTACACCTTCAGCGAGGCCATCGCGCGCAGGATCACCACGAAGAAGAGCGTAGGCGACACCATCGGCAGCGTGATGCGGAAGAACCGCTGCGCCGCCGACGCGCCGTCCAGCGCCGCGGCCTCGTAATACGTGGAGGGGATCGCCTGCAGGCCCGCCAGCAACAGCACCGCGTCGTAGCCCACGGCGCTCCACACCGCCACCAGCGCGCAGGAGATCAGCACCAGCGCGGGGTCGGTCACCCAGCCGACGGACGTGCCCAGCAGCGCGTTGATCACGCCGTAGCGCGCGTTGAACATCCACTTCCACAGGAGCGCCACCGCGGCCGGCGGCACGACCATCGGCAGGAAGTACGCCGCCCGGAACGCCGCCCGGCCGCGCACGCCCTGATTGAGCAGCACCGCCGTCAGAAGTGCGAGCAGCACGCCTGCGGGCACGGTCAGCAGGCAGAAGTAGACCGTGTTCCACGTCGCGCGCCAGAACTCCGCGCTGGCGAACATGCGCGCGTAGTTCTCCAGCCCCGCAAAGGTGGAGCGTCCGAACGCCTGCGTGCGCGAGAAGCTGAGCGCGAGCGTCTGCACGAACGGGTAGACGTTGAGTACGAGCAGGCCGAGCACCGTCGGCGCCGCCAGCAGCGCGCCCCAGCGCGCGTCGTGCGAAGAGATCCGCATCGCCATGCCCCCTTCAGCGGTTGCTCAACTCGTCCACCGTGCGCTGCATCGACTCCAGCGCCGCGTCCAGCGTCGTCTCGCCCGCGTATACGCGCAGCATCTCGTCGCTGACGCGCGTCTTCCAGGCGGGGCGCGCGGCGTTGTTGGGGCTCTGCACGCTGTAGGCGAACATCGCCAGGCACGCCTCGGCGTTGATGCGGTAGTCGAAGCCGTCGAACACCGACAGCCACGTGTCCTGCAGCCCCTCGTAGGCCGGAATGGCCGCGCCCCGTTCGCCCTGAATGCGCTGCGCCTCCTCCGAGCCCAGGAAGCGCAGAAAGTCCTTGGCCGCCTCCAGGTTTTTGCCGTTGGCCGCCGTCGCGTACGTCAGGCCGTTGGAGATGACCGCGCGCCCGTCGCCCGAGAGCGGGTCGGGACAGGCCGGCAGCACGGCCACATCCCACTTGCCGACCATCGACGGATAGTCCTCCAGCTTGGAGCGCAGGCCCCAGCTGCCCTCGAAGTACATCGCCGCCTCGCCCGAGAAGAACGCCGTGGCCGGCTCGGTCTCCGCAAAGAACGTCTGCGGCGGGCACCAGGGCTCGTCCTGCAGGGACACGTAGAACGCAATGGCCTTCTTCGTCGCGGGCTGGGTGTAGCCCGCATGCTTCCCGTCCGGGGTGAGGATGTAGCCGCCCGCCTGATAGACGTAGGACCAGTAGCCCAGGTGCTCGTCGTTGTAGGCCAGATAGCCGTATTTGCCCGTCGCATCGTAGATTGCCTGCGACGCGCCCGTCAGGTCGTGCCACGTCCAGCTCTCGTTCGGGTAGGACACGCCCGCCGCGTCGAACAGCTCCCGGCTGTAGACCAGGCAGATCGTGTCCCGGTCCTTGGGCACGCCGTAGATGCGCCCGTCCGAGCCGCGCGCATTGTCCAGCAGGCCCTGCGAAAAGTGCGCCGCATAATAGCCCGGGTCCTCGTACAGGTCCGTCAGGTCGGCCAGAATGCCGCCGTCCGCATAGCGCAGCATCTCGTCCGTGTGCATCCAAAACACGTCCGGCAGTGTGCCGCCGGTGGCCGCGGCCTCCAGCTTCGTCCAGTATTCAGACCAGCTGGTCACCTGCACGTCGATCGTCACGTCCGGATGCGCCTGCGTATAGGCCGCGCAGATGGCCTCCATCGCGGCCTTTTGCGTGTTGTCCCAGATCTGAAAGGTGAGCCGCCGGCCCCCGCCGCCGTCCGTCGCGCAGCCCGCCAGCCCCGCGCACAGCGCCAGCGTGAGCAGCGCGCAAGCCGCCCGTTTGATCGTTCCCATGTCCGCGCCTCCTCGCATTGGTCGAGGACAGTTTGCCAAGATTCGCCCCGGCATATGCGCCCCGCGCCCTTTTTTTCCCGTCCCCCGCTTCCCTTGCGGCGCGCGTGGAAATGCGGTATAATGGTGCGGGCTGATACGCACGGTTTTTTCGCATGTTTTGTCATGGTTTTGTAATAGTCTTTTCATAAAAGAATTGGATGAAACCGGAGAGGGTGTTCGTCTTATCATTGAGCAAAGGAGTTGGGGCTCTTGAGCGAAAGCGCGCAGACGTTTGACCGCGTCGAGCAGCTGGAACGCCTTTACTCGCTTTACGCAGATGACGTGCTCCGGGTCTGTTATTTCTACCTGGGCGACCGACAGCGCGCTGAAGACGTCTGCCAGGACGTGTTCGTGCGCCTGCTCACAAAAGGGCCGGACATTCAGGACGGCCACGAGAAAGCCTGGCTGCTCAAGGTAGCGCTTAACCGATGCCGTGATCTGTGGCGCGCCGCGTGGGTGAAGAGGGTCGTGCTCGGCTCGCCAATGGAATGCATTCCCGGGCCGGATTCCATCGCGGAAAGCGAGCAGAAAACGGAGCTGATGGAGGCCATCCACAAGCTTTCACCGGCTTTCAGAGAGGTCATTCTGCTGCACTACTACCAAGGCTTCGGCATCGCGGAGATCTCCGAGATGCTCGATCTGCCGGAGGGAACCATTTCCAGCCGGCTCAGCCGTGCAAGAAAAAAACTTGAAACCCTTTTGAAAGGAGGCGAAGCCCGGTGAACAGGCTGGAGCAATTGCCCACAATCGCAAATGAAATGCTCGGCGGCCTACATGCCGGGAGCGCGCTCAAGGAGCGCGTCTATGTCGCCGCAAAAGAACAAGCCGTCCGGAAGGCCTGGTGGGCGCTGCCCGCCGTGCGCGCGGGCGCGGCGCTGGCATGTGCGGCGCTGCTGCTCGTGGTGGGTGGCGCGCGCCTGCTGAACGGACAGGAAGGCGTAAACGGCCTGCCCACCGTGCAAACGGGCAGACTGGGCGCGACGAGCATGCCCTCCGATGTGGGGCCGGGGATGCTCATGGGCGCGGCCGATCTGCCTGACGGCAGCATTCAGCTGTCCGCGCCGGACGCACCGGCGTACCAGTCCATCTTTGCCAGCGGCAGCGGGGGCAACTACCCGCTCGTCGGCCTCAACGGCCGCGCCTACCGCATGATCTCGGGCAGCGTGTCCGAGTCGCGGCTGGGCGGTTCGCTCGGCACGGTCGCGCTGTACACGGACGAACCGTCCCTGGCTTCGGGGACGGACTGGTCGGGCGCGCTGTCCAACGCGGCCCTGGAGGGCGCGACGGTCTACGAGGTGTCCGGGGTGTCGGACAAGACGGTCGTCGCCGCCGAAGTCGACGGCAAGATGCGCGCGTTCCAGCGCGTGGCCTACGCGGGCTACGGCGCAGGCGGGGATTCGCTGGAGAACACCCTGGACGTGCGCGGCTCGGTCTCGAGCCTGACGCTCTCGGGCGTGGGCGAGATCACCGACAGCGCCAAGGCCAACGAGCTGATCGGCGTGCTGCTGGACAAAGCGACGTCCTACAGCGACGACTACTCCAGCTCCAAGCAGAGCCTGCTGATCCACCTGGACAACGGCCTGACGCTGCAGATGAACGTCTCCGGCGAGGTGCTGTACGCATGCGGCGGCTGGAGCTGCCCCGAGTTCTTCGAGGCGTTCCAAAGCGCGCTGTGACGGCCCGCAGGCCCCTGACCCATTCCGAAAGAAGCATCCGCCCTCAGCCGCGCGGCGAGGGCGGAATTTTTTTACGGATGGGTGGACAAAACTACGAAACCTCCATATTTTTACCCGACGATCGGGCCTCCCTTGAAGCGCGATGCCGGATCTTCTATAATGAGAGCACCAAATCAGCGCGAGGAGGAGCTCACATGTCCTATACGGATTTGACCCCCATTCCCTTTTCGAACGTGGAGATCACGGGCGGCCTGTGGAAGGAGCGCATTGATACGGTGCGCCGCGTGACCACGCGCGACTGCATCCGCAAGTGCGAGCACAACATCGAGAATTTCCGCCGCGCGGCAGGGCTGTCCCAGGGCGGCTTTGAGGGCGTGTTCTTCGACGACGCCGACATTTACAAGGTGCTCGAGGGCGTGTCCTACGTGCTCATGGGCGGCGCGGACGCGCAGCTGGAGCGCCAGGCGGACGAGATCATCGACATCATCTGCGCCGCGCAGCAGGAGGATGGCTACCTGTACAACTTCTTCGTGCTGGGCGACCTGTCCAAGCGCTGGACGGACATGGACCATCACGAGGACTTCTGCGTCAGTCAGCTGGTGGAGGCGGGCATCGCCTACAAGCAGGCGACGGGCAAGGACAAGCTGTACAACGCCGCACTGCGCGCAGTCGATCAGATGATGCACAGCATCGGGCCCGATGGCGACAGCTGGATCAGCGGCCACGAGGGCATCGAGATGGCGCTGGTGCGCCTGTACCGCTACACGGGCGAGGAGCGCTTCCTGCGCGATGCGGAGTGGTTCGTCGAGCAGCGCGGCCACACGAAGCTGCGCCTGCCCATCTCCTACTACAAGACGTTCTTCACCGACGAGTACTGCCAGAATACGGTCCCCGCGCGCGAGCTGACCAAGGTCACCGGCCATGCGGTGCGCGCGATGTACTACTACTCCGGCCTGGCCGACATCGCCGCCATCCGCGGCGACAAGGAGCTGCAGGCCGCGCTGTGCCGGCTCTTTGACAACGTCGTGCCCGCCAACCTGTACCTGACTGGCGGCATCGGCCAGTCCGCGTACAACGAGGGCTTCACGCGGGACTGGAGCCTGCCCAACCTGACGGCCTACTGCGAGACGTGCGCGTCCATCGGCATGGCGTTCTGGAACCACCGCATGGAGCTGGCGCACGGCGAGGCGAAGTACGCCGACCTGGTCGAGCGCGAGATCTACAACGGCATCCTCTCCGGCCTGTCGCTGAAGGGCGACCACTACTTCTACGAAAACCCGCTGGCGTCCGTGGGCACCATGCACCGGCGCGAGTGGTTCCACGTGCCCTGCTGCCCGACGAACCTGGTGCGCTTTGTGCCCTCCATCGGCGGCTATCTGTACGCCACGGCGCCGGGCGCGGTGTTCGTGCGCCAGTACATCGCCTCGCATGCGCACATCCCGCTGGACGGCGGAGAGATCGAGCTGCGCGTGCAGACCGACTATCCCTGGAACGGCAGCGTGCGCGTTGAGGTGGCGGCGTGCGAGGGCGAGAAGCGGCTGATGCTGCGCCGGCCCGGCTGGTGCGAGCGCTGGACGCTTTGCAGGAACGGCGCGCAGGTGCAGGCGCAGGAGGAGCAGGGCTACCTGCCTGTGACCGTGCGCGCGGGCGACGTGGTGGAGCTGGAGCTGGACATGCCCGTGCGCCGCGTGCATGCCGATCCGCGCGTGGCGGAGGACGCCGGCCGCGTGGCGATCATGCGCGGCCCCGTCGTCTACTGCGCGGAGGAGGTCGACAATCCCGGCATCCCCACCGAGTACTTCCACGCCGACCTGGCCCTGCAAAAGGACGCGCCGCTTGCGACCGCCTTTGAGGCGGACCTGCTCGGCGGCGTGCAGACCGTGCAGGCGGGCGGCGTGCGCATGATCCCCTATTACGCCTGGGACAACCGCGCGGGCGGCGGCATGGCCGTGTGGCTGCGCGAGACGGACTGACTTTTTCACGGCAAGGAGGGAGCGCCGGTGCTGCACATTCTGGTGGCGGACGACATGCCGCTGCAGGTGCGCATGCTGCAGGAGAGCATTCGGCAGATGCGCCCGCAGGACGAGGTCGTCACCGCGCAAAACGGCGAAGAGGTGCTGCGCATCCTCCGCCAGCGGCCGGTGGACCTGGTGCTCTCCGACATCCGCATGCCGTGCATGGACGGCCTGGAGCTGCTGGGGCACATCCGGCGCATGGCGCCGCGCACGAAGGTGATCTTCATCACCGGCTACGCGCTGTTCGAATACGCGCAGCAGGCGCTGCGCCAGGGCGCGGTGGACTTCCTGGTCAAGCCGGTGGAGGCGGCGGAGCTGGGGCGCAAGCTGGACGAATGGGACGAACGCTTTGCCCGCGAGCGCGAGGAGAACAGCGAAATCGAGCGGCAGCGGCTGCAGCTGACGCTGCACCGCTTTCTGTGCACGCCGCGCGACCAGCTGACGGCCGAGGATGCCGCCGCGCTGCGCGGCCTGGGCGAGGGCTGGATTGCGGCGGTGCAGATGCCCGAGCCACGCGAGGCGGAGCGCATCGCCCGCGCGGCGACGGCCATGCTCTCCTGCGGCGTGGAGCTGACGGGGCATCCGTACGCCGTGACCCCGTCGGCCGAGCGGCACATGCTCTTTCTGGTCGTGCAGGGGCGCGAGGCGGAGCAGGCGGCGCTTTTGACGGTGCTGGGCCGCGCCGCACAGGAGAACGGCCTGCGCATCGGGCTGAGCGAACACCGCGCGGACCTGCTGCTGGAGGGCTTTGAGGCCTGCCGCGCCGCGCGCCAGGGCGTGGACGACGCCTTCTACGCGGGCGAGCCCGCCTGCCTGTGCAAGGCCGCGCGCGGCCCCTGCGCGCCCGACCTGATCCGCCCCGACGAGCTGCATCGCCTGCTGCTGTGTGAAAAGCCCGAGCGGACGCGCAGCCTGGAGGGCCTGTTTGCGCGCGTCGCCGCCGCCCGGCCCGACGTGACGCACCTGCTGGAGGGCAGCGTGTACAACATCATCCGCTGCGGCGAGATGCTCGGCCCCTCCGCCGCGCCCGTCACCGCAGCGTTCGCCGCGCACATGCGCCAGGCGCGCTGCTTTGCGGACTATCGCACGCTGGTGTCGGGCTGCATGGAGGATCTGGCCGCAGGGGCGTCCGACGCTCTGGAGCGCTCCGGCGACCCGATCAGCCGCTGCATCCTGTACCTGCAGCGCAACTACGCCGAGCAGATCTCCGTGGAGGACATGGCGCGCAGGTTCTACCTGACGCCCAACTACTTCTCCGCGCTGTTCAAGAAGCGCACGAACCAGCGCTTCGTCGAATACCTGACCAACCTGCGCCTGGAAAAGGCGGCCGAGCAGCTGCGCACGACGGACGACTACGTCTACGCCATCACGCAGCGCTGCGGCTATCTGGACGAGCGCTACTTCATCCGCCAGTTCCAAAAGCACTACCACATGTCGCCCGTCGCCTACAGGCGGCTGCACCGGGGCGGGGGAGGGGACAAGCCGTGAAGCGCCCGCTCTTCTCCCAGCGCTTTTCCGCGCGCGTGCTGCGCAACACGCTGGCCTCCAGCCTGGCGATCCTCGTGCTCTCCAGCGGCATCTACTTCTATCAGCAGACGGAACTGGCCCTGTCCTATACGCATACGGACATCCGCCAGTCGATGCGCCGGGTGAGCGAGGCGCTGGACCGCACGTTTCAGGAGGTCAAGGACATCTTCAGCGACCTGGTGCGCGACGAGGCCCTCTTCGCCTTCTTCCGCGACTACGACGCCTCGCAGATGAGCCCGGTGCGCGCCAACAGCGAGATGCGCAACACGCTCAATTCGTACCTGCTGCACGTGGACGACGTGCTGCAGGTGCAGTTTTTGCGCTCGGACGTGGTGATCTACAGCCAGAACGCGACGTACACCTCGATCTACAATCTGGACAACGCGGCGTTTTACCGTCGGGCCCGCGAGCTGAGCGGACAGGCGTTCTGGACGCCGACGTACGACTTCACGCAGGCCTTCGGACATGAGCTGCTCAGCGATGTGTACGTGCAGGACCGCTATTTGATCTCCTTTGTGGGCGAAGCGAACCTGTACCAGCTCAAGAACGGCTGCCTGACCTACCTGCCTGCGGATGTGGAGCGGCCCGTGCTCGTCATCAGCGTGTCGGAGGGCTATCTGCGCGAGATGCTGCAGGGCTTTACGGACTACCCGGACGCGCAGCACTTCATCGTGGACGAGTCGGGTTACATCGTCTCGCATTCGGACGAGGGCCGGCGCATGAAGGCGCTGGACGCCGCCGACAACGGCCTGCTGCAGGGCGCGCAGGGCGAGACCGTGGACATGTTCGAGGGCGAGAAGTGCCTCATCTCCTACGTCACGCTGCTGCCGGGGTGGAAGCTCGTATCCGTCGTGCCCGAGCGCAGCATCATCCTGACCGCGCTGACGAACATCGCCTCGGCCTTTGTGGCGGTGTTCCTGCTGGCGCTGCTGCTGAGCGTGCTGCTGAGCGTGGGCGTCTCGCGCTCCATGGCGCGCCCCATCCGCCGGCTGATGCACGCCATCGACCGCATGGGGCGCGGCGACTTCCAGGTGCGTCTGCCCGCCACGCGCGACGAATTCAACGTGCTGATGGGCGCGTTCAACGACATGACGTGCAAGATCGACACGCTCATCGAGGAAAACTACAACGTGCGCCTGCGCGAGAAGGAGAACGAGTTGCGCGCGCTGCGCTATCAGATCAACCCGCACTTTCTGTACAACGCCTTCAACATTCTGCACATGAGCGCGCTGTGCGAGGGCGACGGCAAGACGGCGGAGCTGGTCATCCTCCTGTCCAAGATGCTGCGCTACGTCCTGCGCGACGGGCGCGACGTCGTCGCGCTGCGCGAGGAGCTGGAGAACGTGCGTCAGTACTTCAGCCTGATGCAGGTCGCCTATGAGGACAGCATCCACCTGCAGATCGACGTGCAGGAGGACGTGCTCGGCGCGCAGCTGCCCAAGCTGACGCTGCAGCCCCTGGTCGAAAACGCCGTGCAGCACGGCCTGGCAGGCTGCGGCGGCGGTCTGGTACGCATCGAGGCCCGGCGCGAGGGCGGCGCAGTGCGCCTGTCGATCTGCGACAATGGGCGCGGCCTGCCGCAGGACTATGAGATCACCGACGGCGAAGGCCGCGGCGATTCCATCGGCATCGCCAACGTGCGCAAACGTCTGAACCTGTTGCTGGGCGGGGAGGCGCGCATGGAGATCCGGCCCGGCCTGCAGGGCGGCACGGAGGTGCTCATCACGCTGCCGATGCGCGCATATGTCGGGGATGCGCAGGCGCTGGATTTGTAAGGTCTGCATGAAAGAGCGGCGGGCGGACAGGGCGATGCGCCGTGCCGCCGCCGCTTTTTTGCCCGTTTCTCGTGCGATTCGGACGAAGAAATCGTAGTTTTGTACACAGAGCGGAAAAATCTCTCGTGGAAACGGGCGCTTTGACCGTGCTACAATCTTCACATCATCAAGAAAGGAGAGATACAGCATGAAAAAGTGTATCTCGCTGCTTCTCGCGCTGACGCTGTGCCTGTCCATGACCGGCATGAGCCTGGCCGAGGAAGGAAAGATCTTCGAGGGCCACAGCCTCGTCCTGACCGGCTGGGGCGACAGCGCCGAGCAGGCCGCCACGCAGGCCATCGTCGACAAGTTCGAGGAGGACACGGGCTGCGAAGTCAACTACATGTGCATCACCGAGGAGTACGACACGAAGATCACCGCGATGATCGCTGCGGGCGAGACCATCGACCTGGCCGCGATGGAGTCCGGCACGATCGCGTACAAGCTGGCTGCGGAGGGCCACTTCGAGCCCCTGGACGCCTACGTCGAGGAGTCCGGCATCGATCTGGAAAATGCCATCGGCGCCGCCAACTACTACGACGACGAGGGCAACCTGATCTCCTACAGCGGCAACATCGAGCTGATGACGATGTTCTACAGCAAGGACGTCTTCGACGAGGCCGGCATGGCGTACCCGCCGTCTGACCCGGACGAGGCCTGGACCTGGGAAGAGTTCGTCGACGTGGCCAAGAAGCTGACGCTCGACGCCAACGGCCTGACCCCCTACGACGAGGGCTTTGACCCGGAGAACATCGTCCGCTACGGCGTGAACATGGGCTTCTGGTGGCCGATCTGGGGTTCCTTCATCCTCTCCAACGGCGGCGAGATCGTCGACGCTGACGGCAACTTCGTCATGAACTCCGCCGAGAGCACCGAGGCCCTGCAGAAGCTGGCCGACCTGGCGCTCGTCGAGCACTGCATGCCGACCCCGACCGCCCGCGAGGGCATGCCCGGCTCCGACGTGGCCCTGCTGACCGGCGCGTACGCGATGGTCATCGACGGCCAGTGGCTGGCCCTGACCATGGCTGACAGCGGCGTCAACTTCGGCATGGGCGCGCTGCCCAAGATGGGCGAGGAGGTCGTCTCCGTCACCACCTGCGGCATGAACTGCATCATGGCCAACAGCACCGAGAAGGAAGCTGCCTGGGCGCTGAACCTGTACCTGCAGGATCCGGGCAAGGAGATCACCATGTTCGCCAACGGCAACCGCATGCCCACCGACCACAAGTGGCTGACCGAGCCGGAGTACCTGGAGCAGTGGGCTGGCGAGGGCAACCCCGCGCGTCCCGAGGGCTATGACGGCATCATTAAGATGCTGATGAACAACTCCGTCCCGCCGTTCACCGGCACGATCGTCAACTTCTCCGACATGATCGACATCGTGAACAAGGAAGTCGACGAGGTCATCTACGGCAACAAGACCGCTCAGGAAGGCATGGACTCTGCGGCTGAGCAGATCCAGACCGCCGGCATTGAGTTGAGCATCCGCGGCGCGAACTAAGGCGTGCTGCGACAGGCGCGGGGAGCGGCATCGCCCCCCGCGCTTTTCGCGCCGATCGCCCAAATTTCATGGCGCAATCTATGCGATTTGGATTGTGAATCGTAGTTTTGTGCACAGACAGAGAAAATCTATCATGGATTTGACGCCGGAGAAATGCTAGAATCAAGCCATCCCCAAAACATACGTCGACGGCGTGCGGCGGGAAAGGACTTCATCATGATTGCAGCGCAAAAAAAGATGCGGCGCAGCAACTACGGCCGCGGCGAAACCGTCGCAGGCTGGCTGTTCGCGCTGCCGGCCATCCTGGGCTTCGTCATCCTCATGCTCGTGCCCATGATCGTGTCGCTCTTTCTGAGCATGACGGACTACAGCGCATTCAAGGCGGAGATCAACTTCATCGGGCTGGACAACTTCCGCACGATGTTTGGCAGCACGGAGCTGTACATCAAGGATTCGCTGAAGGCGACCGCCTACTACACGGTGCTCAACGTGCCGCTCTCGCTGCTGGTCGCGTTTCTCATCGCCCTGGCGCTCAACACCAACATCCGCGGCCGCGGCATCTTTCGCTCCATCTTCTACCTGCCCAGCATCGTGCCCGCCGTGGCCAGCTGCGTGGTGTGGCTGTGGCTGCTCAACCAGCAGTACGGCCTGCTGACGACGTTCATCAAGTCGCTGGGCTTTGGTACGCCGGGCTGGCTGTGGGATAAGAACACCGTCATTCCCACCATCGTCATGACCGGCCTGTGGGGCACCGGCGGCACGATGGTCATCTTCCTGGCCGGCCTGCAGGGCATTCCCCAGGTCTACTACGAGGCCCTGAGCGTGGACGGCGGCAACGCCTGGCACAAGCTGTGGCACATCACCATCCCGATGCTCACGCCCACCATCTTCTTCAACGCCATCATGGCCGTGATCAACTCCCTGCAGGTCTTCACCCAGGGCTTCATCATGACCAAGGGCGGCCCGGGCAACGCCTCGCTGTTCTACGTGTACTACCTGTACAAGCAGGCGTTTGAAAAGGCCAACATGGGCTATGCCTGCGCGCTGGCCTGGTTCCTGTTCGTCATCATCATGATCCTCACCGCGATCATCATGAAGAGCCAGAACAAATGGGTCTACTACGGGGGGGACTGAGCATGAGCAAGAAAAAGATTGGCCGCTTTGTCGGCTATGGGCTGCTGTATATCGGCCTGCTGCTCTTCGGCTTTGTGGCGGTCATGCCCTTCATCTGGATGGTCCGTTCCTCGTTCATGGAGATCAAGCAGATCTTCATCATGCCGCCGCAATGGATCCCCGACCCCTTCACGCTGGACAACTACGTGCAGGTCTTCACCAAGACCGACATTCCCAAGTACTTTGGCAACACCGTGTTCGTGGTCGTGACCAACCTGATTGGCGTGCTGCTCACCAGCAGCATGGCGGCCTATGCCTTCTCCCGCCTGCGCTGGAAGGGTCGCGACCTGATCTTCGCCGGCCTGCTCAGTTCCATGATGCTACCCAGCGCCGTCACGCTGATTCCCGTGTACATCGGCTGGAGCCGGCTGGGCTTTGTGGACACCTACGGTCCGCTGGTCATCCCCGCCTTCCTCGGCGGCGGCGCGTACAACATCTTCCTCATGCGCCAGTTCTTCATGACGATTCCGCGCGAGCTGGACGAGGCCGCCTTCGTCGACGGCGCGTCGCGCCTTCGCATCTACTGGAACATCGACATCCCGCTGGCCAAGTCGGCCATGATCGTCGTCGGGCTGTTCTGCTTCATGGGCACGTGGAACGACTTCTTCAACCCGCTGATCTACCTGAACACCATGGAGAAGTACACCGTCGCCGTGGGCCTGCAGAGCCTGGTGGGCAAGTACACCTCCAAGTGGAACCTGGTCATGGCGGCCTCCGTCGTCGTGACAATGCCCTGCGTGCTGGCCTTCCTCATTGGCCAGAAGCACATCATCGGCGGCATTGCGATCACCGGCATCAAGGGCTGACTCCTTCTTCTGTTTCCCCCAAAACGAGAAACCCTTCCGCAAGGAAGGGCTTTTCGTTTTTTGTGCTTTATAGCATCCGTACCGGCACGCCGGCCCGTTCAAAGACGTCCAGATGCGTCTGCACGGGCTGCGCCGTGTCGAACTCGGGCCGGTAGGCCATGCCCGCCATCTCGTACTTGGCGCCCGCCGTCTGGTGATAGGGCAGCAGCTCCACGCGCACCAGGCGCGCCGCCCCGCGCGCCAGCTCCGCCACGGCCGCAAGGTGCGATTCACAGTCGTTGACGCCCGGGATGAGCGGCACGCGCAGGATAAAGGGCGTGTCGCCCGCGGCGAGCATGCGGGCGTGGCGCAGGATGGGCGCGTTGTCCACGCCGGTGAAGTGGCGGTGCCGCTCGGGGTCGGTCAGCTTCACGTCCAGCATGACGAGCGAGAACGCGCGCATGGCCTCCTCAAACACCGCGTCGGACGCATAGCCGGACGTCTCCACCGCCGTGTGTATGCCTGCCAGCTGCGCCAGCGTCTCGCGCACGAACGGCCACTGTATCAGCGGCTCGCCGCCGGAGAACGTGACGCCCCCGCCGCTTTGCGCGTACAGGTCCCTGTCGCGCAGCAGGCGCGCGGCCAGCGCCTCGCTCGTCCAGCGCTTGCCGGCCAGCCGGCGCAGGCCCAGCGGACAGTGGGAAATGCACGCGCCGCAGGCGTCGCAGGGCGCGTCGGGGTGCGGACAGGCCGCGCGGCATGCGCCGCAGTGCGTGCACGAGGCCGTGCTGACCATCAGCTGCGGCCTGGGCGAGAGCCCCTCGGGGTTGTGGCACCACTGGCAGCGCAGCGGGCAGCCCTTCATGAACACCGTCGTGCGCACGCCCGGTCCGTCGTAGACGGCGAATTCCTTGATGTCAAAGACGGTTCCCTGCTCCATCACGCGCACCTCACACGTTCAGGTTCACGCGGCGGATGATGTGATCCTGGTAGCACTTGTCCAGCTCGACAAAGTAGCCGCTCCAGCCCCACACGCGCACGATCAGGTTGCGGTGCAGCTCCGGGTGGCGCTGCGCGTCCAGCAGCTGGTCGCGGTTGACCGTGTTGAGCTGGATCTGGTGTCCGCCGCGCAGCACGAACAGGCGCACCAACTGCGCGACCTTCTCGATGGCCTCGTCGTTTTTGAACACCGTGTCGGAGAACTCGATCGTCAGCGGGCCGCCGTTCATCGCGCGCACGAGGTCCGGCTTGGTGAACGAGCGGATCAGCGACACCGGGCCGTCCAGGCGCACGTTGAGCGAAGGCGCGTAGTTGGCCGGCAGCGGCACGCCCGCCTCGCGGCCGTCGGCCGTCGCGCCCAGCGCCTGCGCGTGGCGGATGTAGAACATGGCCGAGCCCGTGCCGGCGCGCACGCAGCCGCCGCGCTCATTGCGCAGGCCCTCGACTGCGCGGGAGAACATGTCCAGCAGCCGCACGGCGTAGCCGTCGGCCGCGTCGTCGTCGTTGCCCATCTTGGGGCAGTCGAACTGCAGGTGGTGGCGTAGCTCGCCCTCGCCCTGGAAGTTGTCGTCCATGGCGCGCAGCAGCTCCTCGGGCGACAGCCCCTCCTCAAACACCGTGCGCTGCACGGCGGCGAGCATGTCCGCTGCGGGCGCCAGGCCCGTGCCGTGCAGGCCGTAGTTGTTGTAGCGGCAGCCCAGGGAGATGTCGCGCTGCGATTCCAGGCAGCCCTCGAAGAAGAGCGACATGTAGGGCGAGGGGATGATGTACAGGTTTTTCAGCCCCGCGAGCGTGGCGCGCACGTCCGCAAAGATGCGCCGCTCCACGTCCTGCAGCAGGTCCTCCACGCTCGAGGCCGTGCGCAGGCCCGCGCGCACTGCCGCATCCACCACCCCCGCGAACGAGAGCGCGCCGATGTTGGGGATGTCCATGCCCCGGCCGGGGATGATGAACTCCCAGCAGGCCGCCATGGCGTAGTTGCGCGCGTCCCGCTCCTCGTAGCCCAGGCGCATCAGGCCTGGAATGGCCACATCGTCGTTCTCGTACTGCGGGAAGCCCAGGCCCAGCTTGGTCAGCTGCGTGCCCAGCTCATAGACGGACAGCGGGGTGTCGCGATTCACGCGCAGGTTGATCTTCGGGTCGATCAGCCGCAGGTCCGCGCTCGCGTGCAGGCACATCTCCGAGAGCAGGTTGTACCCGTCCGCGCCGTCGGGCGTCATGCCGCCCAGCACGACGCTCTGGCCGTTGTCGCCCTGCTGCATGCCGGGATACAGGTCGCTGTCGCGGTTGCAGGCGAGGAAGAACGCCTCGATCAGCTCGAACGCCTCGTCCTGCGTGAGCGTTCCGGCGTCCAGATCGCGGCGCAGGTAGGGCATGAGCGTCTGGTCCAGGCGGCCCAGCGTGTTGTGGTAGTCGCCCTCGCACCACATTGCAAAGTGCAGCAGGCGCAGGCTCTGCAGCGCCTCGCGCAGCGTGCGCGCGCCGTGGGCAGGCACGCGCGCCAGCACCTGCGCCAGCGCCTCGTCGCCTGCGGCCAGCGCCGCCTCGCGATAGCGGCGCGCAAGGTCCAGCACCGCGTCGATGCTCTCGCGCATCGCGGCATGGTAGGGGCTGTCCGTCAGCTGCGCCCGCAGCGCGAGCAGGCCGCTGGCGATGACGGACGCGTAGTCCGGCGAGAGGTTGCACACGTTGCCCCGCTCGTGGATGAAATGCGCCGCGGTGATGCGCGCCCACTCCTCGTCGCCATAGATGCCGGGCAGCGCGGGCACGGTGCGCGTGCCGGCGATCAGCTCGCCCGGCAGCAGCACCGGCCGCTCCAGCGAGAGCGCCAGCGACAGCCGCCGCGCCGTGCGCGCGTAGTCGGGCATGTCCGCCGCGCGGTAGGGGGCGGGGTCGACCTGCAGGTTCTGTCTGAAGGCGTGATGTCTGCGCGCCCATTGATATTCCCGGAGGATGCGGATTCGTTCCGTCATGCGTCATGCTTCCTTTCGGATGAGATGCGATATATTCCTGAGCTTATTATAAGGGATGCATGCGCACCGGGAAAGCAAAAAGCGGCGCCTAAATGGACAAAATTTATCCTCAGAATCGGAAAAATGGCTTCCAAACGCGCCCAGAATGGACAAGACCCGCCCGACGCGGCGCAGGCCGCGGGGGGCGGGTCGGAAAGACAAAACGGGATGTCACTTGCCGGCGACGGAGAGCTTTCCGGCCCAGACGGACGTGCCGCCCACGCCGCCGGGGTAGAGCTTGAGGTCGTCCGCGACGGCGCGCACGCCCTTGAGCAGGTCGTAGAAGTTGCCCGCGACGGTGATCTGCTCCACGGGCTGCGCGGGCTTGCCATCCCGCACGAGGAAGCCCTTGGACAGCAGCGAGAAGTCGCCCGAGAGCGGATTGGTGCCCGCGTGCAGGCCGCTGACGTCGGTGATGACCAGGCCCTCGCCCATCTGCGCCATGAGCGCCTCGAGCGACAGCTCGCCGGGGCGGAAGAAGAAGTTGGTCGGGCTCACGCGCACGGGCGCGCTGTAGCCGGCGCGGGAGGCGTTGCCGGTGGAGGCCACGCCGTCCTTGCGCGCGGTGGAGCGGTTGTGCAGCAGCGTCTTGAGCACGCCGCCCTCCACGACGGGCTTGGCATACGTGGCCACGCCCTCGGCGTCAAAGGCGCAGGTGGCGGGGCCGCCGGGCAGCAGCGGATCGTCGACGATCGTGACGCAGGGCGCGGCGATCGTCTCGCCCACGCGGCCGGCGAGCAGGGAGAGGCGGCGCTGGGCGTTCTCGGCGGAGAAGATGCCGGCGAATGTCTCCAGCAGGTCGGCCATCGCCTCGCGGCGGAAGATCACGTCGTACTCGCCGCTGGACACGGGGGCCGCGTCGAGCATGAAGCGCGCGGTCTGCACGGCGCGGCGGGCGACGTCGGCGGTATCCAGCGCGGCGGGATCGGCGCTCCAGTCGAACGCGAAGCCGTCGGCCGTGCGCTCGCCGCGGCGCGCGACGAGGCTGGCCATGGCAAAGGCGGCGCCATCCTCGTGGCGCAGGTTCAGGCCGTAGGTGTTGACGATGCGAAGCAGGCCCGAGGTCAGCTGCGTCATGCTGTCGTCGACCTGCAGGCCCTCGCCCTGCATCTGGCGCTCCATGTCCATGGCCTGGGCAATGAGCGCCTGCGGGTCGGCCTTGACGGCATGCTGCTCCACCTTTGCATAGGCGAGGCTGCCGGGGAAGATGTCCTGTTCCTCGGGCGCGTCGATGAGCGCGGCCGTCTCCCGCACGCCCTGCACGAGCAGGTCGACGGCGGCCTCATCCAGCGCCTCGGTGGACGCATAGCCCATGCGCCCGCCGCACACGCCGCGCAGCGAGAGCCCCGCGCGGGTGGACACGGTGTAATCCTCGATCTTCTGATCGCGCACGCGCACGCGCAGCGAGTCGCCGGAGGCGTAATAGACCTCCGCGTGCTCGATGCCCTCGGCCTTTGCGCGCGCAAACAATGCGCTGACAAATGCGTCGAATTCCATACGATCTCCTTCCCGGGCCTGCGCGCCGGGCGCGCCGCGGCCCTGTGAAACGCGGGGCGTCACTTGCCGCCCACGGTGATGCTCGACACGCGGATCATCGGCTGGCCGACGTTGACCGGCACGCTGCCGCTGATGGAGCCGCACATGCCCTGCTCCATGGTCATCTCGCGGCCGACGCGGTCGATCTTCATGAGCACCTCGCCGCCGCGGCCGATGAGCGACGCGCCGCGCACCGGGCTGTCGATCTGTCCGCCGCGCACGAGGTAGCCTTCCTCGACGGCGAAGTTGAACTCGCCCGTGGCCGGGTTGACCGAGCCGCCGCCCATGCGGCGCGCGTACAGGCCGTCGCCCATTGTGGCGATCATCTCGGCCTCGTCGTCCGCGCCGGCGGCGATGTACGTGTTGCGCATGCGCGAGGTGGGGGCAAACGCATAGGACTGCCGGCGGCCCGAGCCCGTGGGCGCCATGCCCATGCGCAGCCCGCCAAGGCGGTCGATCATGTAGTTTTTGAGGATGCCGTTCTCGATCAGCACGAGGCGGTTCGTGGGCATGCCCTCATCGTCGATATTGGTCGAGCCCCACTCGCCGGGCAGCGTGCCGTCGTCGATGGCGGTGACGCACGGCGCGGCGATCTGCCGGCCCAGCTTGCCGCAGAACTCGGACATGTCGCGCGAGACCGACGTGGCCTCCAGCGAATGCCCGCACGCCTCGTGGAAGATGACGCCGCCAAAGCCGCCGTCGATCACCACGGGCATCACTCCGGCGGGGCAGGCGGGCGCGTGCAGCATGGCGACGGCGGTCTTCGCCGCCTCGCGGCCGATCTGCTCGGGGTCCACGCGCTGGTCGAACAGCTCAAAGCCCATCATCGCGCCGGGCGCGCGCGTGCCGCTCTGATTTTCCGTGCCGTTGGAGGCGACTGCCGACACGCGCACGCGCGTGTACACGCGCCGGTCGCGCACGAGCAGGCCTTCGCTGTTGGCGATGGTCACGCGCTGGTCGCTGTCCGAATAGCTGACGATGGCCTGCGCGATCTCCGGCGAGTAGGACTTGGCCGCGCTGTAGATCTCGCGCGCCTTTTGCGCCTTGCGCGCGCTGTGCACGGAGGCGGGCAGCTGCGCGACGGGATGCAGGTTGGCGGGGATGCGCTCGCCGAGCACGACGTCCAGCGCGCCGGATCTCGCATCCGTCACGGCCGCGGCCGCGCGCTCGGCGCAGGCGAGCAGCTGCGCGCGGTCCGTGCCCGCGGTGTAGCAGTAGATGCAGCGCAGGCCGTCGAACACGCGCACGCCCGCGCCGCACACGCGCCCGCGGGCGGCATCCTCGATGGAGCCGTCGCGCAGGGAAAGCGACGTGTTTTCGCGGTCCTCGACGAAGACCTCCGCAAAGGTGCCGCCGCGCCGCAGCGCGGTCGCGAGCACCTGTTGAAGAAACAGACGATCCATGGTGTCCCTCCCTTGACGATCTATCCCCTAGTATACCGCGTTTGCGCCGCTTTGCAAAGGGGCGCGCGGCGGGAAAGATTTTGTCCAGGCGTGCGCATACGGAGGAAACCGCGCTCCGGCGTAGAATATTTAGGAGCAAGGAGTTAGGAGAGGTGCGGCTTATGCGCAGGATCACGCGGGATGAGGTATACGGGGTGCTCAGCCGGTACATGGGCGAGGCGGCCGGGGCGCGCATGGACCTGTGCGACCGGATCGCCATCCTGTTGAGCAACTACTTTTACGACACCATACCCCTGGACGCGCTGTACGACAAGGTGGAGGAGCAGATCTTCTCCTCGCTGTACGAGATGTCCGGGGGCACGATGACGTTCCGCCAGGCGGACGGGCGCGCGCTGCGCCTGCGCGCGGCGGCCCGCGCGGAGCTGTGCGAGGACCTGATGGCGCTGGTATTCGCGCGCTTTCCCGTCTGCCGCGCGGCGTATTGGGACCTGAACGGCTACGCGATGCGCCACACGTCCCTGCCCGCGCTCAAGCGGCTGTATCTGGACTTTGGCGAGTACGCCACCGACATGGATCGCGAGTTGATCCGCCGCCTGATCGTGGAGAATTTCGATCGCGCGCAGTACGAATCATGGCTCGGCGACGCGGGCTGAGCAGTCCCCCGCGGCAGGCCGCGGGGGTTTGTCGCGCCCGGCACACAAAACCGATTCTTGCCCTGCGGGGCGTTTTTCGGTATAATAAAGGATACGCACATCAACGACAGATCGGGGAAGCATATGGGTAAGATCATCGCCATCGCGAATCAGAAGGGCGGCGTGGGCAAGACGACCACGAGCGTCAACCTCAGCGCCTGCATGGCCGCGCAGGGCCAGCGCGTGCTCGTCGTGGACTCCGACCCGCAGGGCAACGCCAGCAGCGGACTGGGCGTGCGCGTGAAGGCGGACACCCGCACGGTCTACGAGGTGCTCGCGGGCGCGTGCACGGCCGGGGAGGCGCTCACGGACACGCGGGTCAAACGCCTGTCGCTGCTGCCGGCGGACATCCGCCTGGCCGGCGCGGAGCTGGAGCTGACGGGCGCCGAGCAGCGCGAATACGCGCTGCGCGAGGCGCTGGCCCCCATTCGCGACCGGTTCGACTACGTGTTCATCGACTGTCCGCCCTCCCTGGGCCTGATCACGGTCAACGCCCTGTGCGCTGCCGACAGCGTGCTCGTCCCGATCCAGTGCGAATACTACGCGCTGGAGGGCGTCACCTCGCTGATGGGCACGGTCTCGCGCGTGCAAAAGACGCTCAACCGCGGCCTGGAGATCGAGGGCGTCGTGCTCACGATGCTCGACGCGCGCACCAACCTGGGCCTGCAGGTCGTCTCCCAGGTCAAGAAGCACTTCAAGGGCAAGGTGTTCTCCGCGGTCATTCCGCGCAACGTGCGCCTGGGCGAGGCGCCCAGCCACGGCTTGCCCATCCACCTGTACGATCCGCGCTCCAGCGGCGCGGAGGCCTATACGGACCTGGCCGTCGAGCTGGTCCAGCGAAACAAGGGGGCGAAACGATGAAAAAGATGGGCCTGGGCCGCGGCCTGGATGCGCTGCTGCCCGAAATCGAGGAGACCGAGCCCGAAAACGCGGTGCGCGAGATCCCCATCGGCGACATCGACCCCAACCGCGAACAGCCGCGCAAACGCTTCGACGAGGAATCCCTGCGCCAGTTGGCCGCGTCCATCCAGCATTCGGGCGTCATCCAGCCGATCATCGTCTACCCGCAGGGCGGGCGCTACGTCATCGTCGCGGGCGAGCGACGCTATCGCGCCTCGCGCCTGGCCGGTCTTGCGACGATCCCCGCGATCGTGCGCAGCTACGACCGCGTCAAGCAGATGGAGGTCGCGCTGCTGGAGAACATCCAGCGCGAGGACCTCAACCCCGTGGAGGAGGCGCAGGCCATCCGCCGCCTGATGGACGAGTGCGGCCTGACGCAGGAGGCCGTCTCCGCGCAGCTGGGCCGCAGCCGGCCCGCGGTGGCCAACCTGCTGCGCATCCTCTCCCTGCCCAAGGGCATGCAGGACAAGGTGACCTCCGGCGAACTGTCCGCAGGGCACGCGCGCGTGCTTGCGGGCGTGGAGGACCCGCAGCGCCGGCAGCGCCTGTTCGAGCAGACGCTCGCGGCCGGCTGGTCGGTGCGCCAGCTGGAGCAGGCCGCGCAGAAGGCGCCCGAGAAGAAGCGGCGCGAGACGCCGCTGCCGGTCGAACTCAGCGAGCTGGAGGAGGACATCCGCCGCGCGCTGGGCGTGCGCGCGACCGTCTCGGGCACGATGAAGAAGGGCCGCGTCGTGCTGCAGTACTACTCGCAGGACGAGCTGGAGGCGCTCTACGAGGCCGTACAGCGGCTGCGCGGTGGGGAATGAACCGCCAGAGAATGGGAAACAAAAAGTCCGAAGCTATGCGCTTCGGACTTTTTACATTGAAGACGGCAATATCGAGGTATCGAGTTTTTTGCCACGCCCTCAGAAGCGTAGGGTGCGCCCGGCGGTGCGGCAGCGGATGCAGCCGTGACTGAGCGCGCGCACGCCGCCGATGAACACGTGGTCGATGCCCTCGGGCGAGGCGTTGGGGCGGCCCAGGCCGACGAACGTCGCGCGGTCGCGGATCGTCTGCGGGTCAAACACCACGAGGTCCGCGTCCGCGCCGACCTCCATGCGGCCCACGCCGGGCAGGCCGATCGTCTGCGCGGGCAGCAGCGTCGCGCGGAAGATGGCCTCCTCCCACGTCAGGTCGCCGCGCTCGACGACCATCTTGCGCAGATAGCGCGGGAAGCTGCCCGCGATCTGCGGGTGGCCCTCGCCGGGCCGGTATGCGCCTGCGTCGGTCGAGGGCATGGCCAGCGGATGGCGCAGGATGCGGTAGATCGCCTCCTCGTCGCCCGTGAAGACGATGGCCGAGTCGCCCGCGTGCTCGCGGCGCACGTGCTCATACAGCGCCTCGTCCAGCACCTGGCCGCGATGCTCGCCCGTGGCCATGCGGATGTGCCACAGCTCGATGTTGTTGTCCTCCATGATGTCGCGGTCAAACAGCGCCGTGCTGATGCCCGTCGCCCAGTCGGTGTACATGCCGCTGTCCATGCGGATGTCCAGACCCGCGCGTCGCGCGCAGTCAACCAGCGCCATGGCCTCGTCCTCCACGCCCACGCCGTACTGATAGACGAAGTGCGAGATCAGCATGCGCGCGCCCGTCGCCCGCGCGATGGAGACGGCCTCCACCAGCGAGTACAGGTCGGTCTGCGTGCGCATGTGCGTGTCGATGGACACCACGCGCCCGCGCGCGGCCGCGATCTGGCACAGGGGCAGCACCTCGTCCATGGAGCTGCCCGGCGCATAGCCCAGCCCCAGCGACAGACCGCATGCGCCCGCGTCGAACGCCCGCTCCAGCAGCGCGCACATGCGCTCGATCTGCTCGGGCGACGCCGGCGTGCGCGTATCGGTCAGGCCCACCAGGTTGCGCAGCGTGCCCGAGTGGCCGACCATCTCCGCCTGACGGATGATATAGCCGCGCTCGTCCTCGCGGCGGAAGAACGCCTCCAGGTCGCAGGGGCTGAAGCCGCAGTTGCCGCCCACGGTCGTGGTGATGCCCTGGCGCAGCGACAGTTCGCCCGCGTAGGCGTCGCCGTCCAGGTGCCCGTGTACGTCGATGAAGCCCGGGCAGACGATGCGGCCCGAGGCGTCGATGACCTCGCGCCCCGGCAGCGGCCCGCGCGCAATGGCGGCGATTCTGCCATCCTGGATGCCCACGTCCAGCAGGCGGTTGCTCAGCGTACGCGGATCCACCACAAAACCGCCGGAAAGGACCGTATCAAACATGCCGCACCTCCGTCCGGCACGGGTGCTTTGCCGGGCGCGGGGCGGGTCTGCGCCCGGCAAAGCATCCATGCGTGTACGTGCTCTATAATATGAGAAGAAAAGAGGAAAGGTGAAAAGCGGGGAGGCCGCGCGGCCTCCCCGCGATGGGCAATCAGAACAGCAGCTTGAACTCCGTCCAGATGTCCTGGAACTTGCTCTCGTCCGCGCCCAGGTTCATGACGTACTCGGCGTCGCCGATGCGGTCATAGATGCCGTTGAACACGGGGTTGTTCTTGTAGGCGTTGGGGAGGAACTCCTGCGCCGCCGCGTTGGGCGTGCAGTAGTACTGCCACTCGGCCGTCACGGCCGCCACCTGGCCGTCCAGCAGGTAGTTGAGGAAGGTGTGCGCGTTGTCCGGGTGCGGGGCGTTGGCCGGGATGAACGCGCCGTCGATGCCAAAGCCCAGGCCCTCCTTGGGCCAGACGACCTGCAGGTTCGGGTTGGCGTCCAGCGCCAGGGCGACGTAGGGCGTGAACGTGTAGGCCACGGAGATGTCGCCGGAGATCAGCGAGTTGTGCAGGTTCTCATACTCCAGCACGTGGATGTTCTCGCGCAGCGCGAAGAGCTTCTCCTTCGCCTGGGCGAGCACCGCGTCGTCCGTGGTGTTCATGGACTGGCCCATGGACAGCAGCACCATGCCGATGCTCACGCGCGCGTCGTCGATCAGGCCGATGGAGTCGGCCAGCGACGGATCCCACAGGTCCTCAAAGCCGTCGATCTCGATCTGCACCATGTCGGGGTTGTACACGATCAGCGGAATGCCGCTCATGTAGGGCACGACGTACTCGTTGTCCGGGTCAAAGTACTGCGAGATGAAGCGCTCGTCCAGGTTGGTGAAGTTGGGCAGCTGCTCCTTGTCCAGCGGCAGCATCAGGCCCTCCAGGCGCGCAGTGTTCAGAATGTAGTCGCTGGCGATGACCAGGTCGTACTCCGAGGCGCCGTTTTCCTGCAGCTTTTTGAACATCTCATCGTTGGTGGAGAAGGGCGCGTAGTTGACCTTGATGCCGGTCTGCTGTTCAAAGGGCTGGATGACGGAGGCGTAGTCGACATAGCCGTCCCAGGAGAAGATGTTGAGCACCTTCTCCTCTTCGGCGGACGACAGGAGCGGCAGCGCCGCCAGCATCGACAGCGCGAGCAGAACGGACAGCAGCTTCTTCATGGTTGGGGTTCTCCTCTCTCACTTGTTTTTTTGTATCATCAGGCCCGGTCGGGCTGATTTCGGTTGGCCTGTTCGCGGTCGCGCGCCTGGCGGCGGCGCTGGCGCGCCTGCCACAGCTGCGCCAGGGAGACGAGCACGAACACCGCGCCCAGCAGCAGCGTGCACAGCGCGTTGATCTCCGGCGTGCCGCCGTTGCGCAGGCCCGTATAGACCTTCAGCGGCAGCGTGGTGGTCGTCGCGCCGGTGACGAAGAACGAGATGATCACATCGTCCAGCGACATGGCCAGCGCCAGCAGCATGCCCGAGGCGACGGCCGGGGCGACCAGCGGCAGCGTGATGTCCAGCAGCACGCGCCACGGGCCCGCGCCCAGATCGCGCGCGGCCTCCTCGATGGCGGGATCCATGCCCACCAGGCGGCTGCTGACGTTGATGTACACGTAGGGCACGCAGAACGTCATGTGCGTGACCACGAGCGTGGGCATGCCCAGCGGAATGCCCACCGCCGAGAAGATGACCAGGTACGCCATGCCCAGGATGATCTCGGGGATCATCATCGGCAGGGTGGAGAGCGTCTCCAGCGCGCCCTGGCCGCGGAAGTGGCTTCGGGCCATGCCGATGGCGCCCAGCGTGCCGATCACGCCCGCCAGCGCCACCGACCACGTCGCCAGCACCAGGCTGTTCTTGAGCGCGTCGCCCATGAGCGAATTGGCGAGCAGGCGGTCGTACCACATCGTGGTGAAGCCCTGCCACGCGCCGATCGTGCGCCCCGCGTTGAACGAGTAGATCACGACCATCAGGATGGGCAGGTACATGGCGATCAGCAGCAGCGTCATGTAGATGGGCGAGAAGATCTTGCGGCGCTTCTTCATCTCAGAACACCCCCAGATCCTTGCCGCCGGAGCGGCGGTAGAGCCCGAAGATCAGCACCGTCACGGCCATGAGCAGCACCGACAGCGCCGCGCCGAACGGCCAGTCGCGGCTCTTGAGCAGCTGATCGCGGATCAGATTGCCCACGAGCATCAGCGAGCCGCCCATCAGGTCGGACACGAAGAACAGCCCCAGCGACGGCACGAACACCAGCACGCACCCCGCCGAGATGCCCGGAAGCGTCAGCGGCAGCGTGACGGTCAGGAACGCATACCAGGGCTTGGCGCCCAGGTCGCGCGCGGCCTCCACGCACGACCAGTCCATCTTGTCCACCGCGCTGTGGCACGGCAGGATCATGAACGGGATCAGGCAGTAGACCATCGCCAGCAGCACCGAGCCGTAGCTGCCAACCATGCGCAGCGGCTGGTCGATCAGTCCCAGCGCCCGCAGCACCGTGTTGACCGGCCCGTTGGCCTGCAGCAGGATCTTCCATCCGTACAGGCGCACCAGCGCGTTTGTCCAGAAGGGCACGATCACCAGCAGCATCAGCAGCGCGCGCCAGCGCCGGTTCGCGCGGGCCATGCAGTAGCCGAAGGGATAGCCCAGCAGCAGCGCCAGCAGCGTCGTCCACAGCGCCAGCAGCATGGAGTTGAGGAACACCCGCGCGTAGTTGGGATCGAGCAGGCGGCGGTAGTTCTCCGCCGTGAAGATCGCCTGAATGGTCGAGTTGTCGCCGCGCGTCATGAAGGAGATCACCAGCACGTAGCACAGCGGGATGGCCACGAACAGCACCGCGACCATCGCCATGGGCACGATGAACAGGCGCGTGCCGCGGCCGCCCGCCATCTTCGCGCCCTTACCCCCGGACATGGGACGCACCCCCCACCACGCTCGCCTGGGCCGGATCCCAGTACAGGTACGCGCGCGAGCCCACGGCGGGCGCATCCTCCAGGCCGCCCGCGGCCACCGCCGCCACGTCCAGCCCGGAGGGCAGCGTCACGTGCGTCATCAGCGCGCCGGCCGCGTAGCGGTTGAGGTTGACCGTGCCGGCGAGCGTGAAGCCTTCCACCGGCGACGCGCTGGCGCGCATGCGCTCGTTGCGCACGCACACCGTCGCCTCCTCGCCCGGGCGCAGCTCCCCGCGCGCGAGCGACACGCGCATCTGCCCGTCCGGACAGACGAGCGTGGCCATGCCGTCCACGGCCGATTCCACCTGCGCGTCCAGCAGCGTGCTCTGGCCGATGAACTGCGCCACGTAGCGCGTCGCCGGCCGCTCGAAGATGTCCTGCGGCGTGCCGATCTGCTCGAAGCGCCCGTTCCGCATCACTGCGATGCGGTCGGACATGCCCAGCGCCTCCTCCTGATCGTGTGTGATGTAGATGAACGTGATGCCCAGCTTCTCCTGCAGACGCTTGAGCTCCACCTGCATCTGACGGCGCAGCTGCAGGTCCAGCGCGCCCAAAGGCTCGTCCAGCAGCAGCAGTGCCGGGTTGCAGCACAGCGCCCGCGCGATGGCAATGCGCTGGCGCTGACCGCCCGACAGTTGCGAGGGCATGCGCTTGGCAAAGCCCTCCATCTGCACCAGGCGCAGCATTTGCGCCACGCGCTCGCGCGTCTCTTCCTTGGACACGCCGCGCACCCGCAGCCCGTAGGCCACGTTCTTTTCGACGTTCATGTGCGGGAACAGCGCGTAATTCTGGAACACCGTGTTCACATTGCGCCGCTCCGGCGAAAGGTCCGTCACGTCCTGCCCGTTGAGCACGACGCGCCCCGCGTCGGGCGTCTCCAGCCCTGCGATGATGCGCAGCGTCGTCGTCTTGCCGCAGCCGGAGGAGCCCAGCAGCGTCACAAACTCGCCTTTGCGCACGTCCAGGTCAATGCAGGCGAGCACGTCGCCCTCGCCGAACGATTTCTCGATCCCCTTCAGGGACAGAATGACTTCCTCCATGGCGTCTCCCTCACCCGGGGAAGGCCCCCGCGCCTTCCCTTCCTTCGCAATTTCTGAGTAAATCCGTATGCTTTCGCAGGCGCGTTTAGTATAATCCATCCCAGGGTTTGCTGTCAATAGGATGTTCTGCGGGATTGTTTGCGGCGTTTAGAAATACCGAACTTTTTGCCGAACGAGAAGAGGGACTCAAAAAAACGGGCTGAAAGCGTGGGAAACTGCATAGGATGGCGCAAAAGACGGGCCGTGCGGGAGGCGAGAGCGACGATGGGAAGGCATGCCGTGCGCGTGCTGGCGGTGCTGACAGCGTTGGCGTTGGCGGCCGGGGCGCGGGAGCTGCTGACGGTGCGGGAGGCGCCGCCGCTGTACGAAGGCGGGACGCGCCGGGTGCTGCGGGTATGGCTGATCGAGAGCTGGATGGGCTCCAGCGAGTGGGTGCTTTCGCAGGCGGCGGCGTTTGAGCAGGCGAACGACGGCGTGCACGTGCGCGTGCGGCGCGCGCTGGCACAGGAGCTGACGGCGGCGGACGCGGTGCTGCCGGATGTGCTGCTCTTCGAGCCGGGGGTGATCGACGCGCCGGCAGAGCTGCTCACGCCCGTGGCGGGGGAGACGGGCGTGCGTGCGGAGATCGAGGCGGCGGGCCGCTACCGGGACGTGCGCTACGCGGTGCCGGTGTGCATGGGCGGCTACCTGGCGCTTTGCAACGACGCGCTGTTCGCGGGCGCATGGACGGCGCAGGACCTGGCGGCCTCGCAGGGGGTGTTGCAGATCCCGCAGGACGGCGCGCGCTGCTATTCGGCGGCGGCGCTGTCGATGGGCGCGGCGTCGCAGGGGCTGCTGGGCGCGCTGCCGGACGGCGCGCTGGCCGCGGACGCGTTGGCGTGCACGCCGGAGAAGGCGTACCAGGACTTTGCGCAGGGGCGCGCGGCGGTGCTCGTGTGCACACAGCGGGAGGCGCGGCGCATGGCGGCGCTGCGGGAGGCGGGCAAGGGGTTCGCGTTTTCGGCGCTTGCGCCTGAGCGGGCGTATACGGATCTGCTGCTGCTGGGCGGGGTGGCGCGCGGCGCGCCGCAGGGGGCGCTGGGCAGCGCGTTCCTCTCGCAGCTGGTGGGCGCGCCCGCGCAGGCGCAGCTGGCGGCGCACGGGCTGTATCCGGTGATCGCGGGGGACAACCCGTTTCCGCAGGCGACGGCGCCGCTGCTGCGCGCGGCGTTTGAACCGCTGCGCGACGCGTCGCTGCTGTGCGCGAACGCGTTCTCGTGGGCGGAGCAGGCGCCGCTGCTGTCGGCGCACGCGCGCGAGGGGCTCTTGCGGGGCGGCGCGGCGCTGGAGGACGCGGGCTTCTATTAGAGGATTCCACGCGCCGGACAGAAGAAAAAAGAAAATCTCCGGCCGGGCTTGTATCCGCCGCCCGGACAGGATACAATAAGTACATCTAAAAACGTTTGACGTCCGGGGAGAGAGTGCATGAACGACGTATACGCGGCGCTGGCGCGGACGATCCCGCCGCAGCGGCTTTTGAAGGACGCGCCGATGCGCGACCATACGACGATGCGCGTGGGCGGACCGGCGGACGTGCTGGCCGACGCCGCGAGCGAGGACGACGTGCGCGCCGTGCTGGCGGCCTGCCGCGCGTGCGGGGCAAAGCTGACGGTGATCGGCAACGGCTCCAACCTGCTGGTGCGCGACGGGGGCATCCGCGGCGTGGTGCTGCGCGTGGGCAGGCACATGGCGGACATCCGCGTGCAGGGCGAGCAGATCGAGGCGCAGGCCGGGGCGACGCTCAGCGCGCTGGCGCAGGCCGCGGCGCGCGCGAACCTGGCGGGCGTGGCGGCGCTCAGCGGCATTCCGGGCACGCTGGGCGGCGCGGCGGTGATGAACGCGGGCGCGTACGGCGGGGAGATGTCGCAGGTCGTGCAGGGCGTGTGCGCGCTGGACGGCGAGGGGCGCGACGTGCGCCTGGACGCGCAGGCCCTTGACTATGGCTACCGGCGCAGCGCGCTGATGGGCGCGGGGCTGATCGTCACGCGCGTGCGCATGCGCCTGACGCCCGGCGACGGCGCGGCGCTGCTGGAGGAGATGGCGCAGCTGGCCCGGCGGCGGCGCGAGAAGCAGCCGCTGGACTGGCCCAGCGCGGGCTCGACGTTCAAGCGGCCGGCGCAGGGCTATGCGGCGCAGCTGATCGACGAGGCGGGCCTGCGCGGCCTGCGCGTGGGCGGCGCGCAGGTGTCGCAAAAGCACACGGGCTTCATCGTCAATGCGGGCGGCGCGACGGCCCGCGACGTGCTGGAGCTGATGGCGCGCGTACAACAGGCGGTCTTTGAGCGCTCCGGCGTCCGGCTGGAGCCGGAGGTACGGATTCTGGGCGAGGAGTAAGGCATACATGAGATACGTAATTGTGACGGGACTTTCGGGCGCGGGCAAGACGGGCATGCTGCGCCACCTGGAGGACAGCGGGTTTCTGTGCGTGGACAACCTGCCGCCGATGATGATCCCCAAGTTTTTGGAGCTGTGCACCGCCTCGTCCACGCAGATCAAGGCGGTGGCGATGGCGGTGGATATCCGCGGCGGCGCGTTCTTTGACGCGCGCTCGGTGTGCAATATCGTGGAGGACGCGCGCGCGGCGGGCTATCCGGTCGAGACGCTGTTTCTGGAGGCGTGCGACGACGCGCTCATCACCCGCTACAAGGAGACGCGGCGCGACCACCCGCTGGCGGGGCCGGACGTGTCGCTGACCGAGGCCATCGTCCGCGAGCGCGAGCTGCTCCAGCCGCTGCGCGAGACGGCCACCTATGTGCTGGACACCTCCGGCCTGCGCCCGCGCCAGGCCGCGCAGCGCGCGGACAAGATGCTCTTCGCGGCGGGCGGGGAAGGGCCGCGCATGATGATCGAGATCCTGTCCTTCGGGTTCAAGCGCGGCATCCCGCGCGAGAGCGACCTGGTGTGGGACGTGCGCTTTTTGCCCAATCCCTTCTACATGCCCGACATCTGCATGTACACCGGCCTGGAGGCGCCCGTGCGCGACTTCGTGCTGGGCAGTCCTGTCACGCAGGAGTTCTTGCAGCGGGTCGAGGGCCTGCTGGATTACCTGCTGCCCCACTACCGCGAGGAGGGCAAGCACCGGCTGATGATCTCCATCGGCTGCACGGGCGGCGCGCACCGCTCGGTGGCCATCGCGGAGGCGCTGGGCGCCTACCTGCGCGAAAAGGGCCTGCCCGTGGACGTCAACCACCGCGACATCGACCTGGAAAAGCTGCTGTGGCAGAGCAAGTGAGCCGGGCCGCCCGACGAAGGAGGCTTGGGACATGTCGTTTTCATCGGATACAAAGGATGAACTGGCCCGCATCGAGCCCGAGAGCGTGTGCTGCATGCTCGCGGAGCTGGCGGCCATCGTCTCCATCGGCGGCACAATCGGCCTGATGAGCGCCGGGCGCATGCGCCTGACCGTCGAGAGCGAAAACGCCGCCACCGCGCGGCGCGTCTACTCGCTGTTCAAGCGCCTGTTCGACGTGCGCGCCGAGCTGACCACGCTGCGCCACACGCGCCTGGGCGGGCGCAACACCTACCGGCTCACGCTGCACGGGGACGAGGCGGCCTTTGTGCTGGAGGGCTGCGGCATCCTGCGCCGCAGCGAGCAGGGACACATCGGCATCCGCCGCACGATCCCCAAGGAGATCGTCAGCCGCCGCTGCTGCCGGCGCGCGTTCGTGCGCGGCGCGTTCCTGGCGGGCGGTTCCATCGCCAACCCCGAGCGCGAGTATCACCTGGAGTTCGTGCTCGGCGACGAGGGCTTCGCCGCGTCGCTGTTGCGCTTTTTGACCAAGTACGACCTGAACGTCAAGGCCGTCTCGCGCAAGGGCGCGTATGTGCTCTACCTCAAGGAGGGCGACCAGATCGTCACGTTGCTCTCGCTCATGGGCGCGCACAGCGCCCTGTGCGAGCTGGAGAACATCCGCATCCAGAAGGACATCCGCAACAACGTCAACCGCGTCGTCAACTGCGACAGCGCCAACCTGCAAAAGACGCTGGACGCCTCCACTCGGCAGGTGGAGGCCATCGAGTACATCCGCGACCACTATGGGCTGGACAACCTGCCGCCGCTGCTGGGCGAGGTGGCGCGGCTGCGGCTGGACTACCGCGAGGTCTCGCTGCAGGAACTGGGCGAGATGCTCACCCCGCCGGTGGGTAAGTCGGGCGTGAACCACCGCCTGCGCAGGCTGTGCGAGCTGGCGCAGGCGCTGAGGCAAAAGAGCGAAGGAGGAAACCCAACATGATCCGCAAAGAAGTGACCATCAAGGGCGCGGAGGGCCTGCAGGCGCGCGCCGCGGCGATGCTCGTGCAGACGGCCTGCCGCTACACCGCGCGCATCCTGATCGAGATGGGCTCCAAGACGATCAACGCCAAGTCGATGATGGGCGTGCTCTCCTTGGGCGTCGGGCCGGACGGGCGGATCCTGCTGCTGATCGACGGCGAGGACGAGCAGGCCGCGCTGGCGGCGATCACAGGGCTCATCGACGCCGGGTTCAAGGCCGGCTGATCTCAGGCCAAAATCCCCCTTGCAATTTCTCCCGCGTGCGGGTATAATAGCCTCACACACAGGCGAAGACGGAGAACGGCGAAGCTTGCGGCGGCAAAGAGAGCGCGGCCCATCGGCTGAAAGGCGCGCGCGCATGCGGCCTCGCCTCCGGCCTCCATCATGCCCCGGCGCCAAGAACGCCGGCGTCCCTCCCGCGTTAAGGGGATCGAGCGGGCGCGTCGCGCCAAGCCGGGTGGTACCGCGAAGATGACCTTCCTTCGTCCCTGCATGGGGCGAAGGTTTTTTTCTTTTCCGACGGCTTTACCGACAGCGACGAGGAGGAACCCCCTATGGCCAAGAAGAACGATCAGGAGTTCGTCAAGCACATCACCCCCCGCAGCGAAAACTTCTCGCAGTGGTATACCGACGTCGTGCTGCAGGCCGACCTCATGGACTACACGCCCGTGCGCGGCTGCATGGCGATCAAGCCCTACGGCTACGGCATCTGGGAGCTGATCCAGAAGGAGCTGGACGCCCGCTTCAAGGCGACCGGCCACGAGAACGTGTCCATGCCCATGCTGATCCCCGAGAGCCTGCTGCTCAAGGAGGCCGACCACGTCGAGGGCTTCGCGCCCGAGGTCGCCTGGGTCACCCAGGGCGGCACCGAGCCCCTGCAGGAGCGCCTGGCCGTGCGCCCCACCAGCGAGACCATCTTCTGCACGATGTATTCGAAGTGGGTGCAGTCCTGGCGCGACCTGCCCCTCAAGTACAACCAGTGGTGCTCGGTCATGCGCTGGGAGAAGACGACGCGCCCCTTCCTGCGCACGGCGGAGTTCCTCTGGCAGGAGGGCCACACCGTGCACGCCACCGCCGAGGAGGCCCAGGAGGAGACGATGCAGATGCTGCACGTCTACCATGAGTTCTGCGAGAACGTGCTGGCCGTGCCCGTCTACTCCGGCCAGAAGAGCGACAAGGAGAAGTTCGCCGGCGCGCGCGCGACCTACAGCGTCGAGGCGATGATGCAGGACGGCAAGGCGCTGCAGAGCGGCACGAGCCACAACTTCGGCACGAACTTCGCCGAACCCTTTGAGATCACCTACCTATCCAAGGACGGCAAGCTCGAGTACTGCCACGAGACGAGCTGGGGCGTGTCCACGCGCCTGATCGGCGCGATCATCATGACCCACGGCGACGAGCGCGGCCTCAAGCTGCCCCCCAAGGTCGCGCCCATCCAGGCCGTCATCCTGCCCATCGCCGCGCACAAGGGCGGCGTCATGGAAAAGTGCCAGGAGATCCGGGATCAGCTGGCCGCCGCCGGCATCCGCGTGCGCCTGGACGACCGCGACAACGTCTCCGCGGGCTGGAAGTTCAACGAGTGGGAGCTCAAGGGCGTGCCCGTGCGCCTGGAGGTCGGCCCCCGCGACCTGGAGGCGGGACAGGTGCTGTGCGTGCGCCGCGACACGTTCGAGAAGAAGCCCTTGCCCCTGGACGGCCTGGCGGGCGCCGTCAAGGCCACGCTGGAGGACGTGCACCGCAACATGTTCGAGATCGCCCGCGCGTTCCGCGACGAGCACACGAAGGTCGTGCACAACATGGACGAGCTGACGGCGCAGGTCGACGGCGGCTATGCCAAGGCCATGTGGTGCGGCGACCAGGCCTGCGAGGACCGGATCAAGGAGCTGACCGGCGCGACCAGCCGCAACATGCCCTTTGACCAGACGCCCGTGGGCGACACGTGCGTGTGCTGCGGCAAGAAGGCCGACAAGGTCATGTACTTCGCCAAGGCGTACTGAGCATTGACACCGGCGCAGGAGTGCGCTATACTGATAACAACCTGAACGATGGGAGCTGAGAAGATGCGGAAGACTTCCTGCTGATGTGCCCTCGGCGCAGCGCGGCGTAAAGCCGTCTGTTTGCGCTGTCCGCACGCAGGAAGCCGCCGCCTCTTCCCGGCTTTTTTGCGCCCTTTTTGCACGCACAAGGCCGTGGGGAGCCATGCTTCCTGCGGCCTTCTTCATGCAAAAGGGGGAACGCTTTATGGCCTTGATCGACGTGTCCCATCTGACGTTTGGCTATGAGGGCAGCTTTGAAAATGTGTTCGAAGATGTGTCCTTCCAGATCGACACCACCTGGCGCCTGGGCTTCACGGGCCGCAACGGACGCGGCAAGACGACCTTTCTACGCCTGCTGACGGGCGCGTATCCCTACCGTGGCACGATCACCGCCCCGGCGGCGTTTGACTACTTCCCGCCCGACCTGCCCGACGAGCGCATGACCGCCATGCAGGCCGCGCGCGCCCTTGCGCCGGGACTGGAGGACTGGCAACTTGAGCGCGAGACCGGGCTGCTGGGCATACAGGCGCAGGCGCTCGCGCGCCCGATGGCCACGCTCTCCGGCGGCGAGCGCACGAAGGTGCTCCTGGCGCTGATGTTTCTGCGCGCGGGGAGCTTTCCGCTCATCGACGAGCCGACCAACCACCTGGACATGCGCGCCCGCGCGCAGGTGGCCGCCTACCTGCGGCGCAAGGACGGGTTCATCCTCGTCTCGCACGACCGGGCGTTTCTGGACGCGTGCGTGGACCACGTGCTCTACCTGGGGCGCACGGGCGTGGAGGTGGCGGCGTGCGACTTTTCGACCTTCCTGCAAAACCGCGCGCAGCGCGAGCAGTACGAGCGCACGCAGAGCGAGCGGCTGCGCCGCGAGGTCGCGCGCCTGTCTCAGGCGGCGCGCGATACGGCGGGCTGGTCCGACGCGCTGGAGCGCACGAAGAACAGCGCGGGCGACAGCGGCTATGTCGGGCACAAGTCCGCCAAGATGATGCGCCGCGCCAAGAACGCCGAGCGCCGCCGGGAGCGCGCGCTGGAGGACAAGAAGGGGCTGCTGCGCGAGGTGGAGGAGGCGCCGCCCCTGACGATGCACCCGCTCGCCTTTCGCCAGGAGCGCCTGGCCGAGGCGCTGGACCTGTGCGTGCGCTACGACGGGCGCGAGGTGACGCGGGACGTGCGCTTCACGCTGCGGCGCGGCGGGCGCGTCGCGTTGCAGGGCCCCAACGGCTGCGGCAAGACGAGCATCCTGCGCCTGATCGCCGGCGAGGACGTGCCTCACGGCGGCGTGCTGCGCTTGGCCTCGGGCCTGCGCGTCTCCTACGTGCCCCAGGACATGCGCTTTTTGTCCGGCTCGCTGGCGGACTATGCCCGCGACTGCGGCGTGGACCTGACGCTGCTGCTGACCACGCTGCGCGCGCTCGACTTTGCCCGCGAGCTGTTCGAGCGCGACATGCGCGGCTTCAGCGCCGGGCAGAAGAAAAAGGTGCTCCTCGCCCGCAGCCTGTGCGAGGAGGCGCACCTGTTCGTCTGGGATGAGCCGCTCAACTACATCGATCTGTACTCGCGCATGCAGCTGGAGGCGCTCATCGCCCAAAGACAGCCGTCCATGGTCTTCGTCGAGCACGACCGTGCGTTTGTGGACACGGTCGCGACCGAGCGCGTGACGCTGCGGGCCGAGGTCATCCCTTCTCCACCAGGCGCAGGTTCACGCTGACCTGCAGGCCCGCGGAGGCGTAGATCGACTTCCAGTCCGTCGCCTCCCACGCCTCGATCGTCGCGCAGCGGCGGACCGCCAGGCGTCCAAAGCCCGCGCAGTCGCTGCCCAGCTGCTGCACGCGCTGGAGCACCGCCAGCAGTTCGGATTCCAGCTGCGCGCGCAGCGCCTGCTCGTCCGCGTCGGCGGGCAGCGTCTTCTCCGCCTCCAGATAGACCTGCGCCGAGAGCACCGCGCGGCTGCCGTCCTGCGAGAGGCTCAGGCGGCTGCGCCCGGCCTGCCGCAGCGTGTATTCCTCGTCGGCCAGAAAGTACGGACACTGGTCGAACGCGCCCGCCAGCATGCGCAGCAGCTGTACCTGCGCGCCCGTCAGCAAGCCTGCCATCCGCCGGTCCGAGAAGACCGCCGCGCCCATGTACTCCACCCTGCCCACACTCTCGCGCGGCAGCTCGCCCGCCATCGCGTCCAGCGGGTTGGCCTTGGCCTGCGCCTGAGGGGCGTCCTCCTCCTGCACGGCCGCATAGATCACTGCCGGATCGCCCACGCGCACCGTCATCGTGCGCATGACGTCGCCCAGGCGACTGCTGGGGATGTAGCCCAGGCTGTCGTAGTAGGCGAACATCGTCTCCAGGTAGCGCGACAGCCGCGAGCCGATATACGGTCGCTGGGACGCGATCAGCTCGCGCGCGTCGCCCTGGCTGATGACCAGGTATGCGCTCTCCTCCGCCTCGCAGGAGGCCTGCAGCTGCATAAGCAGCGGATAGAAGGCGTCCGTGCGCGCGATCTCCTCGCTGATGACGACCACGCGCAGGTGCGACAGGCTCAGCTTGCGCGGCACGCTGGCGGTCATCAGCGAGAGCGCGTGCGGGTAGTCCTCGCCCGTCGCTGAGACGATCAGGTAGCCGTTCTGCGAGAGCTTTGCGCCACCCCCGTCCGATTCGCCGCCGGAACCGCCGCTCTGACCGCCGCCCTCGTCCGTGGCGCCGCCGCCCGAGAGCAGCTGCACGCTCAGGCGGATCTGTCCGGCCGGCGTGCGGTCGACGGCCATGGCCAGCGCGAAGGCGTGCTCCTCCAATTCCATGCCGTCCGTGCAGCCGCTCAGCAGCGGCAGCAGCAGCGCGAGCAGCGCCGCGATGCAAAGCCGCCTCATGCGCCGGCCTCCCCCGCGGGCTGACGCCTTGCGAGAAAGGGCAGCCACACGACGGCGAGCGCGGCCGCGTAGCGCCAAGGCATGGCCGCCAGCAGCCACGAGAGGCCCAGGCGCGAGCGCAGCAGCCCTGCGGCGGTCAGCAGTGCGAACGCCAGCGCGAAGGCAAGGCGGTCGCGCCGTCCGCGCATGGCCCGCGAGAGCGCATGCGCGGCGAAGAGCAGCGCGCCGCAGGCGGCGATCAGCAGCGCCGTCAGCTGCAGAACCGTCACCATCCGGTAGAGGATGCCGTTGTACAGCGCCGGTCGGCCCTGCAGCACCATGCGCGCGCCCCATCCCCCGGCAAGCGGCCACAGGCTGTAGGGCGTGGACAGCGACAGGCCCAGCAGCAGCAGCACGGCGAGCAGGTGCCCCGACAGGCAGTAGCCGCAGGTCTCCCGCGTACGTACCTGCGGTAGCTGCCGCACGCCGCCGGGCAGGAACCCGGCCGCCAGCGCGCACGCGCCGGCGCCCAGGCTGCCCGCGCCCAGCCGGAGACTCTCACGCACGCCATGCCCCGCCAGCGGGTACAGATTTTCAATCGGCCGGCCCCACAGCGACCAGGCCATGAGCAACAGCAGTAGTATGGGCAGCGTGCGGCGCAGCAGAAACGCCAGACGCTGCATGCCCGTCAGGCCCGCATAGGCTGACAGCAGCAGCGCCGTGAGCGCCATCAGCACGATGACGCGCTCGTCCGTCTGCGGAAGCAGCGAGGCGTGCGTCAGCTCCGTCAGGCCGTACAGCGCAGCCGCCGCATCCAGCAGCAGCGTCAGCCCGCACAGCGCGCACAGGGCAAGCGCCACGGGCGCGGGCAGCGCCGCCAGAGCGACGTCCGCCAGTTCGCGCCCGTCCGCCTCGCGGCGCATGCGCGCGATGGGCAGCGTCAGCAGCAGCGCGCCCGCCGGGCACAGCAGCGCCGACCACCACAGCGCGCCGCCGGCATCTGGCAGCATGCGGCCCGTGCCGTCCAGAAACAGCTGGCATGCGGCCATCGTGCCCACCAACGCGCCCTGCGCCCGCGCCGAGGCGTGCGTCCGCTGCTCGCTGCGCGCCGTTTGCGCGTCTGCACGCCGTTTGCGTCTCTGTACGATCATTTTGTTCCCCCCTTGTCGCCCCGCTCCCAGGCGCGCATCCGTCCGCGCACGCGCGCACGGTACGCCGGACTGGCGAAAAATCCGCGCGTGCGTTGCAGCCAGATGGGCAGGCGCAGCAGCAGGTCGCCGTTGCGCGGCCGAGCGGGCGACGCGGGCGCGAGCATCGGCGCGCCCAGCGACGTCATGCGGCACAGCAGCGCGCCGAACACGAACGTGATCAGCAGGATACCGTACAGCCCGCTGAACGCCCCCGCCGTCATCACCGCCAGCTGCGCGATGCGCAGCCCCAGGCTCAGGCTGTAATTGGGCACAGCGAAGCCGCCCAGGCCGCTGGCGGCGATGACGATGAGCAGCAGCGGGCTGACCAGCCCCGCGGAGACCGCCGCCTGGCCCAGAATCAGGCCGCTGACGATGCCCAGCGCGTTGCCCAGCACGCCCGGCGCGCGCACGCCCGCCTCATTGATGAGGAAGAACGCAAACGTCATCATCAGCGCCTCCAGAAAGACCGGAAACGGCTCCTGCACCTGCGCCTCGTAGACGCTGGTGAGCAGCATGGGCGAGAAGATCTCCTGATGAAAGCGCACGACCGCGATGTACAGCCCGGGCAGGAATACGAACACCAGCAGCCCCAGCATGCGCACCAGGCGTAGAAACGTCCCGTACTGCCAGCGCATGAACGTGTCGTCCGGCGTGTGCAGCAGGTGAAAGAGCGTCACGGGCACGGCCAGCGCGTAGGGCGAGCCGTCCAGGAGCAGCACGACCTGCCCGTCCATCAAAAACGAGCCCGTGCGGTCAGGCCGCTCGGTGCTCACCACCTGGGGCAGCAGTGCGAAGGGGTGATCCTCGATCAGCTGCTCGAGCTGGCCCGTGCCGGGCACGAAGTCCGCCGCGATGCCGTTCAGGCGGCGCAGCACCTCGCGCACGATCGCCTCATCCGCCACGCCGTCCAGGTACATCACCGCGCAGCGCGTGGGCGCGTCCGTGCCCAGCGTCAGCATCTCGGTGACAAGGCGCGGCGTGCGCACCACGCGCCGCACGAGCGTCGTGTTCGTGCGCAGATTTTCCGTGAATCCCTCGTGCGGCCCGAGCACGACGTCCTCGTTGTCCGGACGGGAGACGGTGCGCCGGTCGTAGCCGCGCGTGTCGAACGTCAGCCCCTCGTCGCATCCGTCGCACAGCAGCAGTGTCAGCCCGTCCAGAATCGCCTGCAGGCCCTCGTCGCAGCTGTGCGTGCGGTTCGCCGGCGCCACGGACAGCACATTGTGCAGCAGGTATGCGCTGCGGTCGCACTCGTCGCAGTCCGGCGGAGCCTCCATGTCCATGGCGGGCTTGAGCAGGTTTTCGTCGATCATGGTGGTGTTCACCATGCCGTCTAGGTATAGGATCGCCGCGCCAAAGCCGCCCACGGTGAACTCGCGCACGACCACGTCCTTGTTGCGCGGCACGCGCAGGATCGACCGGTAGGCCGTCAGGTTGCTCTGCAGCGAACGGGTCAGACGCCCGCTCATTCGCTCCGCTGCGCCGGACATGCGTCCTTCCCCCTTTCGCGCTCCGCGTGCTCGAGCGCCATTTGCGCCGTGAGCAGCCCCGCAAAGGGGAGCAGTGCCGTACCCGGCGCGGGTAGGCTTGCGCCCACGATGCGCCGCGCCTGCGAAAGGCGCTCGGGATTGCCGGTGAAGCGATGTGCCTGTACGAGCGCCTCGACCAGCAACGCTGCGCCCGAGGGCGCCGAGTCATCCGTCACGGCGCTCACGCGCACCGGCAGGTCGCGCACGTCCTCGCCCGTCAGTGCGGGCGGTCCCTCCGGCGGCACGAACAGGCGCAGCGCGTCGTCCAGCGTGCGCAGGGCGCTCTTGCGCCAGTGCGTATGCCGGTCCGCTTCCGAGAGCGCAAACAGCGCCAGCGCATAGGCGGCGTAGCCGTCCAGCGTCGCCGGACTGCGCGCCTCGCCCGCCGACCACGCGCCGTACAGCCGGCCGCCCTTGACCATGTACTCCCCGACGAACCGCGCCGCCTGCGCCGCCGCCTGCACCAGATGCGATTCGCCCAGCTGCCGCCCCAGGGTGGAGAACGCGAGAATCGCCAGGGCGTTGGCCGTCAGCGTCGCCTGCGGCACGACGCGCGGCGCGGGACGGTGCGCACGCAGCTCGCGCAGGCGCGGGCGCACCGCGCGCAGGAACGCCTCGTCCGTCTCGCGCAGGCCCGCGTCCAGATAGGGTAGCACGCCGCGCGCCCTGCGCGCGCCCGGCGCGTGCAGGATGTGCAGCAGCGCGCAGCACCGCGCGCCGTCCCGGGGACCCAGGGCCTCCTCGACCTGCTCGGGCGTGAGCAGGTAGTACGCGCCCTCGCCCTGCGGATCGTCCGCATCCTGTGAGGAGTACAGCCCGCCCTCCTTGAAGCGCAGCGCGTCGAGCATGTAGTCGGCCGCGTCCAGCGCCGCGTCGGGCATGCCGCAGCGCAGGAACAGCAGCGCCAGCTGCGCGTTGTCCACGAGCATCTTTTCAAAGTGTGGCGCGCGCCACATGGCGTCCGCGGCGTAGCGGAAGAAGCCGCCGCCCACCAGGTCGTGAATGCCGCCGCGCGCCATCGCCTCCACGGCCCGGTGAAGCATCTGCCCGGCGGGCGTCTGCCGTCCGTCGCCGTCCGAGCAGACCGCCTGCTCGCGCGCAAACAAAAACCACAGCGCCGGTACGTTGGGAAACTTGGGCGCGCGCCCGATGCCGCCCGCGTGCCGGTCCTCTGAGGCGAGCAGCTCCTCCTCCAGCGCGCCGCACAGCGATTGCGCATCCGTGCGCGCCTGCGCCTGCGCGGGAAACGCCGCGCCCGAGAGCTCATCCGCCCAGGACAGGATGCGCGCGCGGTCCTCCTGCCATAGCGCTGCGACGCGGCTGAGCAGCGCGCGCAGGCCCGTGCGGCCATCCTGCGTGCGCGCGGGGAAATAGGTGCCCGCGAAAAAAGGCCGCCGGTCCGGCAGCAGGAGGGCGGTCAGCGGCCAGCCTCCTTCGCCGCTGAGCGCCACGCAGGAGCGCATGTAGTACGCGTCGACGTCCGGGCGCTGTTCGCGGTCGACCTTGACCGACACGAAGTGCGCGCCGAGCAGCTCGGCGACGATGGGATCCGAGAATGCCTCCGCCGCCATGCGGTGGCACCAGTGGCAGCTCGCATAGCCGCTGGAGAGGAACACCGGCACATCCCGGCGGGCGGCCTCCTCAAACGCCTCGTCGCACCAGGGATACCACGGGATGGGCTGGGCGGCATGCGCGAGCAGGTATGGAGAGGATTCGCCCAAAAGGCGGGAAGCTGCGGGCTGCATACGGTCACCTCCTGCGATGATGGGCCTAGTATGCGCGTCCGGGCGCGCGATTATGTGTGCGCGCGCGGCGGTTTTGGCGCGTGTAAAACGACGAAACAGCGTCGGGAGGTCGCGACGCTTACCGGAATATGTTATACTAAAAAAATACAAAGGGGGATGTGTGGAAGCCATGAAAGCGATCTGTTTTTCCGCCGCGACCGGCGGGGGACACGACGCCGCGGCCCACGCGCTCGCACAGGCGTTTGAGACGCTGGGTGTGCAGTGCGCGTGCGTGGACTGCCTGGCGCTGTCGGGCGCGCGCGTGGCGCGCGCGGTGGAGGGGATGTACGTCGGCGTCGTGCGCAACCATCCGGCGCTGTTCGGGCGGATCTACCGCGCGGGCGAGCGGGTCTCCTCGCCGCGGCGCAAGAGCCCCGTCTACTATGCCAACGCGCTGGGGCGCGAGCGCATGGCCGCCTTTCTGGATGCGGAGCGGCCGGACATCGTCGCATGTACGCACCTGTTTGCCGCGCAGACGCTCACGAGCATGGACTCGCGCCGCGCGCGCGTGACGGCGGCGGTGATGACGGACTACACCTGCGCGCCCTTCTGGGAAGAGGTCGACATGGACGCGCTGTATACGCCCGGTCCGCTGCTGACGGAGGAGTTCGCCGCCCACGGCGTGGACGTGTCGCGCGTCGTGCCACTGGGCATTCCCGCCAGCCCGGCATGCGTGCCGTGCGCGGATGTGGCCAGCGCGAAGGCCGCACAGGGTCTGGGCGCACAAGAGGCGCACATCGTGCTCGTGGGCGGGTCGATGGGCGCGGGCAACCTGCCGCAGGTCGCGCGCGAGCTGCTCTCGCTGCCCGCGCGGGTGACGGTGGTGTGCGGCAGCAACGAGCGCGTGCGCGCACGCATCGAGGCGGCCTTTGCGGATGAGCCGCGGTTGCGCGTGCTGGGTCAGGTGCGGCCGCTGTACGATCTGCTGGACAGCGCGGACGTCGTCGTGACCAAGCCGGGCGGCCTGACGAGCACGGAGGTCATGCAAAAGCGCCTGCCGCTGGTGTTTGTCAGCCCCATCGAGGGGGTGGAGACGCGCAACGCCGCGTTCCTGAGCGGCGAGGGGGCGGCGCTGTGGGCCAAGGCGCCGGGCGACGCCGCGCGCATGGCCGGCCTACTGTTGCAAGACGCGCGGGCGCGCGAGGCGCAGCGGGCGGCGCAGGCGCGGCTGGTCTCGGGCACGGCCGCGATGGACATCGCGCGCGACCTGATCGCGCGCGCAAACGAACGCCGGGAGGAGGGAACGCCATGACGGGCAGGGCAGTCCTGTTCATCCTGCTGGGGTATCTTTCGGGCGGCGTCATGTATGCATATCATATCCCGCGCCTGCTGACGGGCGGAGACGTGCGCGAGCAGGGCGCGGACCGCAATCCGGGCGCAGCGAATGCGTTTCGCTTGTGCGGGCCGACGGTGGGCGTGCTGTGCGCGCTGCTGGACGTGCTCAAGGCGACGCTGCCCGTATACGCGGCGGCCGTGTACGGCGGGCTGAGGGGCCTGCCGCTGGCGGCCGCGGCGCTGGCGCCGGTGCTCGGGCACGCCTATCCGGTGACGCTGCGCTTTCGCGGCGGCAAGGCCATCGCTTCGGCGTTCGGCGCGCTGCTGGGTCTGTGGCCGGTCACGCACGCGGTGCTGCTGCTGGCGGCGATTGTGCTGATTCTGCTGCCGTTGGTGCATGACCATGCGCTGCTGATGCTGACGAGTCTGTGCGTCTTTGCGGTGCTGACGCTCAATATGGCCGTACACGAGGCGCATCTTGTGGCGATGGGGCTGCTTGCCATTGTGGGCGGGCGGCACCTGCGCGAGGCGCGCGGGGCGCTGGAGGACATCCGCGCCCGCCGGCAGGAGCGGCAGGAGCGCCGGGGGGCCGCGTAACTCCCCAAAGACAAAGGCGCGCGGAGCAAAATGCTCCGCGCGCCTTTATGTTGCGCTCAGCGCTCGCCGCACATGGCGACGAAGCGCTCGAACAGCGGCAGGAAGTCGGGCGTGCGCCGGTCGTCGGTCAGGCAGGTCAGGCGCTCGGGGTGGAACTGGCAGCCCAGGATGGGCAGGCGCTCGTGCTCGTAGGCCTCCACCACGCCCTCGAGCGAGCGCGCCGTGACGGTCAGGCCCTCGCCGAGCGCCTTTACCGCCTGGTGGTGCGTGCTGTTGACGCGAAAGCGCTCGCCAAAGAGCGCCCGCAGCACGCTGCCCTCCTGCGTCACGATGAAGTGGCGCAGCGCGCGGTCGGAGTGGATGAAGCCCAGCTCTTCGGGCAGGTCCTGATAGAGCGTGCCGCCCAGCACGACGTTGAGCAGCTGAAAGCCGCGGCAGATGGCCAGGATGGGCCGCCCGCGCTTGAGAAAGGCGCGCGTGAGCGCCAGCTCGAACGCGTCGCGCGTCTGGTCGCACACGACGCTCGCAAAGCGCCGCTCCTCACCGTAATACGACGGCTCCAGATCCCCGCCGCCGGTCAGCACCAGGCCGTCGGCGCGCCCGGCCAGCTCCAGCGGGCACTGCTCGCCGGTCAGCACCGGCACGCCGCCCGCCTCGCCCACGGCGCGCAGGTACGGCGCGGGGCAGCAGATCTCGCGCACGCCCGTGGGCTTGATCTCGAAGTCGTTCGTCAGGATGACGAGGGGCTTGTTCATGGGGAAACCCTCCTTCGCAAAGGCGTGATGCATGCATTATAGCGCGTCCGGCGCGAAATATCCACCGGAAAAGGCGGCGAATGGCGCGCCATGCCGTGAAAAAACGATGTAAAATCCCGCGGCGCGCGCTTTACAATTCGTCTTTACACATTACGTGCTTTTTACACAGCTTCGCATGTCGATTTTACAGGGCGGACGTATACTGTGTGCGTACAAGGAAAGCAAAAGGTTGAGAACAGAAAGGAAGGTTCCTGAACATGAAGAAGTTTTTTGCGGTGATGTTGGCGCTGACCCTGTGCGCCTCGAGCGCTTCCGCGCTGGCGGCCTCCGGCACGATCACGGTCGTGTCCCGCGAGGACGGCTCCGGCACGCGCGGCGCGTTTGTGGAGCTGATGGGCGTGGAGGTCAAGGCCGAGGACGGCTCCAAGGCCGACATGACGACCGAAGAGGCGGTCATCGCCAACAGCACGGACGTCGTGATGCAAAACGTCGCCTCCGATCCCAACGCCATCGGCTACATCTCCCTGGGCAGCCTGAACGAGACCGTCAAGGCCGTGTCCGTGGACGGCGTGGCGCCCAGCGTCGAGACCGTCGCCGACGGCAGCTACAAGGTCGCGCGCCCCTTCTACATCGCCACCAAGGGCGAGCCGGGCGAGCTGGCGGCTGACTTCATCGCCTTCATCCTGAGCGCCGAGGGCCAGGCGGTCGTGGGCGAGAGCTACATCAAGGTGGACGACGCGGCCCCCGCCTTTGAGGGTGCGCTGCCCGAGGGCAAGCTCGTCATCGCCGGCTCCTCCTCCGTCACCCCGGTGATGGAAAAGCTCGTCGAGGCCTACCTGGCGCTCAACGACAAGGCGACCATCGAGATCCAGATGAGCGACTCCACCGCCGGCATGACGGGCGCCATCGACGGCACCTGCGACATCGGCATGGCCAGCCGCGAGCTCAAGGAGTCCGAGGCGGCTGAGCTGAACGGCACGGTCATCGCGATGGACGGCATCGCGGTGGTGGTCAACAACGACAGCGACGTGCAGAACCTGACCAGCGAGCAGGTGCGCGCCATCTACACCGGCGAGATCGAGGACTGGGCCGACGTGCAGTAACGCAGGCAAAACCGCGCGGCGCCGGGGGAAACGCCCCCCGGCGTCCTTTTGAGCGCATGCGGAGGTCGATGCTATGAAGAAATTTGCGGAGGGCTTGATGCGCGGGGTGTTTGCGCTGTGCGCGCTCACCTCCATCCTGGCCGTCGCGCTGATCTGCCTGTTCCTGTTTGCCAACGGCATTCCGGCCATCGCCGAGATCGGGCCGTTTTCCTTCCTGCTGGGCACGGACTGGGCGCCCACGAACGTGCCGCCCTCGTTCGGCATCCTGCCGATGATCCTGGGCAGCGTGTACGTGACGGCAGGCGCGATCCTCATCGGCGTGCCCATCGGGCTGCTCACGGCCGTGTTCATGGCGCGCTACTGCCCGGCCGCGCTGTACCGCGTGCTCAAGCCGATGCTCTCGCTCATGGCAGGCATCCCCTCGATCGTGTACGGCTTTTTCGGCATGGTGCTGATCGTGCCCACGGTGCGCAGCGTCTTCGGCGGCAACGGCAACAGCATCCTGTCCGCGTCGATCCTGTTGGGGTTGATGATCCTGCCCACGATCACGGGCATCAGCGAGAGCGCCATCCGCGCGGTGCCGCGCGCCTATTACGAGGGCGCGGTGGCCCTGGGCGCAACACATGAGCGCGCGATCTTCTTCGTGGAGCTGCCCGCCGCCCGCTCCGGCCTTCTGGCCGCCGTGGTGCTGGGCATCGGCCGCGCCATCGGCGAGACGATGGCGGTCATCATGGTCGCGGGCAACCAGGCGCGCATGCCCAAGGGCATCCTCAAGGGCGTGCGCACGCTCACGGCCAACATCGTCATGGAGATGGGCTACGCGGCCGACCTGCACCGCGAGGCGCTGATCGCCACGGGCGTGGTGCTGTTCGTGTTCATCCTGCTGATCAACCTGTCGTGCAGCGCGCTGCGAAGGAGGAACGAGGCGTGAAACACGCGATTCAAACGATGTGCGCCTGCCTGGCGCGCGCCCGCCAGACGATGCGCTCCGCTCTGCGGCGCATGGTCTCCCCGGCGCTTCGCGCGCTCGTGCTGCTGTGCGCGCTGGCGACCTTTACCGCGCTGGTCTTTCTGATCGGCTACATCCTCGTGCGCGGCATTCCGCATTTGCAGCCCTCGCTGTTCGCGTGGGAGTACAACAGCGACAACGTCTCCATGCTGCCCGCCATCCTCGCCACGCTGGAGATGACCGGCCTGTCGCTGCTCATCTGCGTGCCGCTGGGCGTGTTCACCGCGGTCTACCTGGTCGAGTACGCCCGCCGCGGCAGCCGCCTGGTCAAGGTCATTCGCATGACGGCGGAGACGCTCGCGGGTATCCCCTCGATCGTGTTCGGCCTGTTCGGCATGCTGTTCTTCGTGACGTTCCTGCACTGGAATTACTCCGTGCTCGCCGGCGCGATGACGCTGTCGATCATGGTGCTGCCCTCCGTCATGCGCACGACCGAAGAGGCCATGATCGCCGTGCCGGACGCCTACCGCGAGGCGAGCTTCGGCCTGGGCGCGGGCAGGCTGCGCACGGTCTTCCGCGTGGTGCTGCCCAGCGCCATGCCCGGCATTCTGGCCGGCGTCATTCTGGCCGTGGGCCGCATCGTGGGCGAGACCGCCGCGCTGATCTACACCGCCGGCACCGTCGCCCAGATCCCGGACAGCATCTTCGACTCCGCGCGCACGCTGGCCGTGCACATGTATTCGCTCTCGCGCGAGGGCCTGCACACCGGCGAGGCCTACGCCACCGCCGTCGTGCTGCTGGTCGTGGTGCTGCTCATCAACGGCCTGTCGGCGCTCATCGCGCGCAAATGGACGAAGGGGAAGTGAACGCAATGGATAAATTTACGATCGACAAGCTGAACCTCTATTACGGCGACTTCCGCGCGCTCAAGGACGTGACCATGCGCATCCCCGCGCGCGAGATCACCGCGTTCATCGGGCCGTCGGGGTGCGGCAAGTCCACGCTGCTCAAGACGCTCAACCGCATGAACGACCTGGTCGAGGGCTGCCGCGTCGAGGGCGGCGTGCTGCTCGACGGCCAAAACGTGTACGGCGACATGGACGTCAACCTGCTGCGCAAGCGCGTGGGCATGGTGTTTCAAAAGCCCAACCCCTTCCCCATGAGCGTGTATGACAACATCGCCTACGGTCCGCGCACCCATGGCGTCACCCGCCGCGCGCAGCTGGATGAGATCGTCGAGCGCAGCCTGCGCAGCGCCGCCATCTGGGACGAGCTCAAGGACCGGCTGAAGAAGAGCGCCCTGGGCCTGTCCGGCGGCCAGCAGCAGCGCCTGTGCATCGCGCGCGCCCTGGCCGTGGAGCCTGAGGTGCTGCTCATGGACGAGCCCACCAGCGCGCTGGATCCCATCTCCACCTCCAAGATCGAGGAGCTGGCCCAGACGCTGCGCGAGCGCTACACGATCGTGATCGTCACGCACAACATGCAGCAGGCGGCGCGCATCTCGGACAGGACGGCGTTCTTCCTGCTGGGCGAGGCGGTCGAGTTCGGGCAGACGGAGCAGGTCTTTTCCATGCCGCGCGACAAGCGCACGGAGGATTACATCACGGGGAGGTTCGGTTGAGATGCGCATTCATTTTGACGAACAGCTCGAGCACTTGAGCGACCTTTTGATGGAGATGGGCGGGCAGATCGAGCGCGCCATCGACGGCGCGCTGGAGGCGCTGGAGCGCCGCGACCTGGACCTGGCGCGCACCGTCGCGAAAAACGACGAGGAAATCAACCGCATGGAGCAGGAAATCGAGAGCCTTTGCTTGAAACTTCTCTTGCAGCAGCAGCCGGTGGCGCGCGATCTGCGCTTCATCTCGGCCGCGCTGAAGATGATCACGGACATGGAGCGCATCGGCGACCAGGCGGCCGACATCTGCGAGATCGTCGTGCTGCTGGCGGGCGAAGGCGGCCAGGAGACGCCCGCGGATCTCTCGCGCATGGCGCGCACGACGATCCGCATGGTCACGCAGAGCTTGGACGCGTTCGTGCGCCGCGACGAGGCGCTGGCTCATGCGGTTGTCGCCCAGGACGACGAGGTCGACGCCCTCTTCGCCGCCGTGCGCGCCGACCTGATCGCGCGCATCCGCGCCGGCCGCGAGAGCGCCGAGGAGGCGATCGACCTGATGATGATCGCCAAGTACCTGGAGCGCGTGGGCGACCACGCGACGAACATTGCCGAGTGGGTTGTCTACTCGGTGACGGGCGTGCACCGCAGCGAGCAATAGAGGTTTCGGTCAAAGGGGGAGGAACCCCCGAAAGGAGGAAGGGCGATGCCCACGGTTTACTGCGTCGAGGACGACGCGAGCATCCGCGAGCTGGTGCTCTACGCGCTGTCGGCGGGCGGGTTTGACGCGCACGGCTTTGAGGACGGCGCGTCCATGCGCGAGGCAATGCAGCGGCAGACGCCCGACCTGCTGCTGCTGGACATCATGCTGCCGGACGAGGACGGACTGACCATCCTTTCGGGGCTGCGCGCCGGCGCCCGCACGCGCAAGCTGCCGGTGATCCTGCTCACGGCCAAGGGCTCGGAGTACGACAAGGTCAAGGGCCTGGACGCGGGAGCGGACGACTACGTGACCAAGCCCTTCGGCGTGATGGAGCTGCTCTCGCGCGTGCGCGCGGTGTTGCGCCGCGCGGGCGTGGAGGAGCGCCCCGCCTGCCTGGAGCTGGGCGTGGTCAGGGCCGACACGGCGGCGCACACGGTGCTGTCGGACGGACAGGAGGTCACGCTCACGCACAAGGAATACGAGCTGCTGCTCGCGCTCATGCAAAACGCCGGGCGCGTGCTCTCGCGCGAGCAGCTGATGCAGCGCGTGTGGGGCTACGACTTTGAGGGCGAGAGCCGCACGGTCGACGTGCACGTCAAGACGCTGCGCCAGAAGCTGGGCGCGGGCGGCGCGCAGATCAAGACCGTGCGCGGCGCGGGCTACAAGATGGAGGAAAAGGCATGAAACGGCGCCTGTACGCGCGCATGTTCGCGCTCTCTGTGGCGATGACGCTTCTCACGGCGGTGCTGCTGATCGGCACCGTCTATCCTTTTTTCCGGGACCGGCTGCACGAGGAGATGTTCCTGCAGACGCAGCTGCTTGCAAGCGGGCTGGAGCACGCCGCGGACGAGTCGGCCTATCTCGCCGCGCTGGGCGCGGGCGACACGCGCGTGACGCTGCTGGACGGGGAGGGCAACGTGCTCTTTGACACCGACGCGGACGCCGCCTCCATGGAGAGCCACCAGGACCGGCCCGAGATCGCCCAGGCGCTGGCGACGGGCCGCGGCGAAGACACGCGCCACTCCCGCACCGTGCTGGAAAACCTGTACTACAGCGCGCTGCGCCTGGCCGACGGGCGCGTGCTGCGCCTGGCCCGGCCCGCCGCCAGCGCGCAGCTCGCGCTCGTGCAGGGCATGCCCGCGCTGGCGCTGGTGTTTTTGCTGTGCCTGTGCGCCAGCCTGCTGCTCTCCGGGCGCTTCACCCGCAGCGTGCTCGCGCCGCTGGAGCGCATCGACATGGAGCACCCGGAGACCACCGTCTGCTTTGACGAGCTGCAGCCCTTCGTGCGCCGCATCGCGCGCCAGCAGGAGCAACTCGCCCAGCGCATGCAGGACCTGGTCGAGCAGCGCGACCGCATCGCCTCCATCACCAGCCACATGCGCGAGGGGCTCGTGTTCGTGGACGCGGACGGCGCGGCGGTCATGGTCAACGAGAGCGCGCTGGATCTGCTGGGGGCGCGCGGCATGCCGTGGCAGGGCGCGCATTTTGTGCGCATCTCGCGCTCGGCGGCGCTGCGCGAGGCGCTGGAGGCCGCGCTGCACGGCGAAAACGTCGAGGGCGACGTGGAGCTGACCGGGCATACGTACCGGTTCGTCGCCAACCCCGTCTATGAGGGCGCGGCCACCGGCGGCGCGATCCTGCTGCTCAGCGACGTGACCGAGCGCCGCCGTGCCGAGCGCATGCGCCGCGAGTTCACGGCCAACGTCTCCCACGAGCTGCGCTCGCCGCTGACGAGCATCGCCGGCTTTGCCGAGATGATGGCCTGCGGCATGGTGCGCGAGGCGGACATGAAGGAGTGCGCCGCGCGCATCAAGCGGGAGGCCGACCGCATGGTGACGCTCATCGGCGACATCCTGCGCCTGTCGCAGCTGGACGAGCTGACGCCTGGGCACCTGAGCGAGCGCGTGCCGCTGCTGGAGGTCGTGCGCGAGGTGGAGGCGCGCCTGCGCCCGCAGGCCGACGCGCGCGCCATCGCGCTGCGCGTGCAGGGCGAGCCGTGCGCCGTGCGCGGCGACCGCGTGATGCTCGAGGAGCTCGTGCAGAACCTGTGCGACAACGCGATCAAGTACAACAAGGACGGCGGCCGGGTGGAGATGACGCTGCACGCGGAGGGCGCGCAGGCGCTGCTGTGCGTGCGCGACACGGGCATCGGCATCCCGCGCGAGCACCAGAGCCGGGTGTTCGAGCGCTTCTACCGCGTGGACAAGAGCCGCTCCAAGAAGACCGGCGGCACGGGCCTGGGCCTGTCCATCGTGCGCCACGTGGCCGAGGCGCACGGCGGCAGCGTGCGCATGCTCAGCGCGGAGGGTGAGGGCACGACCTTCGAGGTGCGCCTGCCCCTGGCGCGCTGACCCCTTCCGCAAAGGGCCTCGTTCATGGTATAATGGGCTGACAAGCTCTTACGGAGGATGAATGCGATGTGGGACGAGGCTTTTTTCCTCGCGGAAATTCACAAGGCGCTCATGCCGTCCACCGGCTGCACGGAGCCGGTGGCCATTGCGCTCAACACGGCCACGGCGCGCGCGAATGCGCGCGGCACGCTGCGCCGCCTGACATTGACGCTGGACGCCTACCTTTATAAGAACGCCATGGGCGTGGGCATCCCCGGCTCCGACGAGCGCGGCGTCGCCCTGTGCGCGGCGCTGGGCGTCACCGCCGGCGATCCCACGGCCCGTCTGCGCGTGCTCGACCACGTCACGCCGCAGGCGCTGCAAGAGGCCAAGCGCATGGTCGCGCAGGGCCTGTGCGAGGTGCGCACGCGCGAGGACGTGCCCGACCTGTTTGTCGAGTGCGTGCTGGAGACGGATGAGGACTGCGTGCGCGTGCTGACGCTTTCGGCGCACACGAACATCGCGCGCGTCGACCACGCGCCGTTTGAACCCTACGTGCCCCCGCGTGGCCCGCAGGCGGAGCAGCCCATCCGCGCGTGCACGTTGCAGGAGATGATCGACTTCGCCAACGCCGTGCCCGTGGAGCGCATCGCCTTTTTGCAGGAGGGCATCGACATGAACCTGGCGGTCGCGCAGGCCGGCCGCTCCTTTGGCCTGGGGCTTGCGCTGGGCACGCTGATCGAGCAGGGCGTCATCGGCCGCTCGCCCGTGTCCGAGGCGCAGCTGTTGTGCGCCTCCGCCTCCTATGCGCGCATGTCCGGCGTGTCCATGCCGGTCATGACCGCCACCGGAAGCGGCAACCAGGGCATCACGCTGCTACTGACGATCGAGGCCGTCGCCCGCGCGCGCGCCATCCCGCAGGAGACGAAGCTGCGCGCTGTCGCGCTGGCCAACCTCATCAACGTCTACGTCAAGTCCTACACGGGTACGCTCTCGGCCGTGTGCGCCTGCGGCGTGGCCTCCGGCCTGGGCGCGTCCGTGGGCGTGGTGTACATGCTCGGCGGCGGCGAGCAGCAGATGCTCGGCGCGATGAAGAACATCCTGGGCTCCATCTCGGGTATGATCTGCGACGGCGCAAAGGAGGGCTGCGCCAACAAGGTCGAGCTCTCCTCGGGCCTGGCCGTGCAGGCGGCGTTTCTGGCCATGCAGGGCATGAGCATCGGAAGGCATGACGGCATCCTCGCCAGCGACCTGCGCACGCTCTTTGAGCACCTGGGCCAGCTGGTGCAGGAGGGCATGGGCGACACCAACCGCGTCATCGTGGACATCATGCAGGGCGCAGCGGGCTGCTGAGCGCGCCTGAAGTACAAAAAAACGGGCCGCCGCGTCCGTATGGACGCGGCGGCCCTGGCCGTCACGGGAGGGTTCAGTCCATCAGCATGCGCGTAAACGCCGCGATGCGTGAGATGCCACGCTCGATGTTGGACAGGCTCGTCGCGTAGGAGAGGCGGCAGTAGCCCTCCGCGCCAAACGGCGCGCCCGGCACCACGGCGACCTTCTGCGCATCCAGGAGCATCTCCGCAAAGTCCATCGAGCCTTCGATGCGCTGGCCGCGGTAGCGCCGGCCCAGCAGCGCGCGCACGTCCATCATCACGTAGAACGCGCCCTGGGGCGTCGGGCAGTCCAGGCCGTCCACCGAGCGGATTGCGTGCACGATGAACTTGCGGCGCGCGTCGAACTCGCGCACCATCGCATCCATCAGCTCCTGCCCGTCCTCGCCGCCCTCCAGCGCCGCCACCGACGCAAATTGCGCCACGGCGTTGGGGTTACTCGTCGCATGGCTCTGATAGTTGGCCATCGCTCGGATCACCTCCGCCGGGCCCGCCGCGTAGCCGATGCGCCAGCCGGTCATGGCGTAGGCCTTGGACATGCCGTTGATCACGATCGTCTGCGCGAAGATGTCCTCGCCCAGCGACGCGATGGACACGTGCCGCTGCCCGTCGTAGATCAGCTTTTCATAGATCTCGTCGGAGATTACATAGAACTGCCGCTCCACCGCCAGGCGCGCGATGCCCCGCAGCGCCTCCTCGTCCAGCACCGCGCCGCTGGGATTGCCCGGGCTGTTGAGCACCAGCGCCTTGGTGCGCTCCGTCACGTAGGGCGCGATGTCCTCCGCCGTGAAGACGAAGGCGTGCTCCGGACGCGCCGGCACGAACACCGGCACGCCGCCTGCCATGCGCACCAGCTCTGGATAGCTCACCCAGTAGGGCGCCGGGATGATGACCTCATCGCCCGGATTGAGCAGCGCCGTGAACGTCGAAAACAGCGAGTGCTTCGCGCCGTTGCCCACGATCACCTGTGCGGGCTCATAGCGCAGGCCGTTGTCGCGCAGCAGCTTCTTGCAGATTGCCTTGCGCAGCTCCATCATGCCTGCGGCCGGCGTGTAGCGCGTATAGCCGTGATCCAGCGCGTATTTGGCCGCGTCGCGGATGTATTCGGGCGTGTCAAAGTCCGGCTCGCCCGCGCCGAAGCCCACCACGTCCACTCCCTGGGCCTTCATCTCTTTGGCCCGCGCGTCGATGGACAGCGTGGGCGAGGGCGATACCGCGCAGCATACCTTGGAAAGCGTCAGTGACATGACAAAACTTCCTTCCCCCTGTTCGCCGCCCTCACAGGGCAAAACGAATCAACGGATTTTATTTCCTGCATTCAGCTCCTTTATATTCTACGAGTTTTCGGATTTTCCTGCCACAAAAAAATCGAAAGAATGATAAAATCGAATATTTTTTATTTTTTCCTGCAAATTTTGCGATGCTGCGAAAAAACGGAAATTTTTTTGCGCGGCTGGCAAGCTTTCCGCGCTTCCATGCGTCTATATAAAGAAAGGCGAAGGCGCCGCGCACCCGCATCGGGCGCGAAAAGCCTGGAAAATCGCGCAGATTGCGCTTGCATCTTTCCGGGTTTTACGTTATGATGTTAGAGATGTCCCGTGCCATGACGCCACGCGAGAAACAAACTGTTGGAGGTGCTTTTTTTGCGTAAGTTTGTCCGAATCGCAGCGCTGATGCTGGCGGCCGTCGTGCTGGCCGTCCCGAGCATGGCGCTCGCACAAGTGCAGTACCTGGAGCTGACGGCCAGCGACGACGCCTACTCTGAGCGCGCCACGATTGAGGTGCCCGCCGGCGGCTTCCCCGAAAATGCGGTCGAGGAGGGCGTGAACCCCATCACCGGCGAGGGCTTCACCGGCGCGTATCAGCCGATCCTCACGATCATCGACATGCATCCCGACGCGCAGCCCAACTGGGGCGTCTCCTCCGCGGACCTGATGTATGAAGTGCCGATCCAGCGCGACGGCTCCACCCGCGGCCTGGCGCTGTTCCTCAGCGAGGTGCCCACCGCGGCCGGCCCGGTGCGCTCGGCGCGCCTGTCGCACGCGGACCTGCGCGAGATGTGGGACTGCGGCATCATCTACTACGGCATGCAGCTGGCCTCCGGTACCTCCGTGCAGGACTTCTGGCGCAAGAACTACCCGGAATCCTACGCCAGCCGCGCGTTCTACTATCCCTTCGTGGACGGCATGCCCAACCGCTACGCCACCTACTTTGAGCGCAGCAGCGAGGCGGGCCACTACTCGCCGCACAACGTCAAGGCCGACGCCGCCGGCGTGCTGGCCGTGGGCGTGAGCGAGGGCAGCGCCAGCCAGATGCATCCGTTCCAGTTCAACGCCGACGGCCTGGACCACGGCGCGAGCGCGCTGGGCCTGACCATCGAGTACAAGGACAACTACATCTCTTCTTACACCTACAACGAGGTCACGCGCACGTACGACCGCTTCTTCAACGGCGAGCCCTACGTCGATGCGAACAACAACGTGCAGTGCTCCTACGCCAACGTGCTGGTCGTGCGCACGGACATCTCCTGGTACCGCAACAACCCCTCCCGCCCGGTGGTGCAGCTGGTCGGCCAGGGCACGTTGGAGGTCTTCCAGAACGGCCGCTACATCCGTGGCACCTGGGTGCGCGCCAAGGACAACAACGCGTCCGACAGCGAGGATCTGGAGACGCTCGCCCAGCGCATGGTCTTCTTTGACGATCAGGGCAATGAGCTGCAGCTGATGCCCGGCAAGACGTACATCCACATCGTGGAGAACGGCCAGCCCATCACGCTGGTGAACGAGTCCTCCGAGGGCGACCCGGTCGAGGGCGCGACGGTGCTCGAGGCGCCGGATCCCACCCGCACGCCCAAGCCGACCCGTACGCCCAAGCCCACCCGCACGCCCAAGCCCGAATCGGGCGACGCGGACGTCGCGCCGGTTGAGGCGGGCGACGATGCCGACGAGTCCTTCGGCGGCTGATCCCGAAACATACAAGGCGGGCGGAAAGCATGCGCTTTCCGCCCGCCGTTTTTGCCTGCTGTGGGCCGCTCAGCCCTCTTCGCCCTCCTGCGCGCGCGGGATGCGGTAGAACTGGCGGTTCTCCATCCCCCAGACCTTCTCGGAGAAGCCGCCGGGCGACGTGCGCGCCAGCGCCTCCTGGATCTCGAACAGGCGCGCGTCGAGCGTGTCGATGGCGTTGAGCACCTCTGCCTCGGGGAACTTGGGCGGCACGGGACTGCCGAACTCCGGAATCCCGTGGTGCGAGAGCACCATGTGCTGTAGCAGCAGCACCGCCTGCGTCCGCGCGCCCACGCGCGCGCCCGCCTGCTCGATGTCCACCACGCCGCGCACAATGTGCCCCAGCAGCTTGCCCTGCGTCGTGTAGTCGCTCACCACGCCCAGGCTGTCCGCATCCATCTCCGAGAGCTTGGCCAGGTCGTGCACGATGACGCCCGCCGTCAGCAGATCTCCGTCCAGGAACGGATAGACCGACGACAGCGCGCGCGCGCAGCGGAGCATGGACGTGACGTGATGCAGCAGCCCGCCGCGCTCCGCATGGTGCATCTGCTTGGCCGCGGGGAATGTCAGCAGCCGCTCGCCCGCCTGATCCAGCAGCGCGCACACGATCGCGCGCAGGTCCGTATCGGCGATGGCCTCGGCCGCCGCGCGCACCTCCCGCAGCATGGCCTGCGCCGGTTCCGGCGCGCAGGGCACCAGCAGCGACATGTCGGGCACCTCCTGCGGCTGCGCGACCTTGATGCGCTCCACGCGCAGCTGCATGCGGCCCATGAACTCGTTGCCTATGCCGCGAACGGCCACGACGCTGCCCTGCGGCGGCGGCGCGACGGTGCCGTCCCACATCTTGGCGTTGATCGTGCCCGTGCGGTCGCCGAGCGTCATGTCCAGATAGAGCTTGCCATTGGATGCCGTGCGCTGCTCGGCCGCGCGCACGAGCAGATATCCCTCGAAGCGCTCGTCCTTGCGAAGTTGGGCGATGGTGTTTGCCATAAGGGGTGCCTCCGTTCGGCTGACGCCGGTTTTGCCTTCATGATACGGGATTTTGCGCCGCTTTGCAACCACCGGCGCGAATTTTTTTGTAAAAACGCAATTTTTTTCTTTACAAGCGACCATCCGTGTGCTATAATATAATTCGTTCGCGGGGCATTAGCGCAGTTGGTAGCGCACAACACTGGCAGTGTTGGGGTCAGCGGTTCGAATCCGCTATGCTCCACCAACGCCCGAATGTATTGACATTCGGGTTTTTTGTTATGGATACGACCAAGGGGATGAAATGTGTGCCGCACAATGACCGGCCGCGCGACGCGCGCTATCTGCGCTGGCTCAGGGACGAGGTGGCGCGCCACTATGGCGTCAAACCGGATGACATTGCGCCCGCAACGCGCGGCTACTACGGCGAGACTTGGAAGGTCGGCGCCGGGGGGCGCGCGTACTTTCTGAAGACGGACGCGCTGGCGTTTCATCAGGCGCGGTTTCGGCGCAGCCTGCCGGTGATCGCATACCTGTACGATCACGGCGCGGATTTCGTCGGCCGTGTGATCCCCACCCGGGAGGGACGGCTGCACGCGCGCATGGGCGACGCGGTGGCGGGCCTGTTTGAATGGGTGGACGGCGAGAACGTGGAGACGGATGAGACCAAGGCGGCGGAATACCAACTGCTCAGCCGGGTGTACGCGTTGACGAGGCAGGGGTTTGACATCCCCACGGCGGTATTTTCGGATGAGGCCGCCGCGCGCTTTTACGGGCTGTGGGCGGCGCTGCGGGACGGACCGCGCACGGATGCGGACCGCGCGCTGCTGGACGTGTTGGAGCGCTTCCGCGTGAAGACGGACTCCTGCGCCGCGCGGCTCGCGCACATGGCGCGCCTTTGCCGGGACGGAAACGTCTTCTTCTACCTGACGCACGGCGATGCGGGCGGCAATTTCTTTGCCGGCGGCGGCAGGCACTACATCTTCGACTGGGATGAGGTCATGTACGCGCCGCTGGAGCGCGACGCGTGGGTCATGGGATGCTACGGCTGGGCGCGTCAGCTGTTCGAGGAGACGCTCCACGCCCGTGGCATCCCCTGCCGGCTGCGGCCGGAGCGGCTGGCCTTCTACTGCTATCACATGTATTTCTTCTATCTGAGCGAGATGCTTATGGTGCACGCCATGAGCGACCAGACGGAGCGGATCCGGGGCTATCTGGAGGACGGCTGGATCCTGAGCCGGGTGACGTATGCCGACACGGTCTGAGCGCCATGGAATGGGAAAGGACGTGCTGAGGATGAAGAGACGTTGGACATGGGGCCTGTTGCCCCTACTGGTGGCCGCGCCGGGCGTGGCCGTCGGGTGTGCGGTCATGCGTGTGCAGGGCGTGGGCGCTTCGGCGATCCTGCAAAACGTCGCGGCGCTGCTTGTGGGCGGCATGGGCGCGTGGCTCTACGCGGCGCACGCCGTGCGGCGGATGCGGGCGGACTGACCGGCTCAGGCCCCGCCCAGCAGCCCGCGCAGCGCGTCGGCGAGCGCGTCGACCCGGTCGCGCCGCAGGGCGTAGCGGTAGCGCACGCCCTCCTTGCGCGCATCCAGCAGGCCGCCATGCATCAGTTCCGCCATGTGGTGCGAGATCGTCGCGGGTGTGAGCCCCGTGCGCCGCACGATCTCCTGGCCGTAGAGCGGCCCCCGGGCGAGCATGGACAGGATCTGCATGCGCCGCGGATCGGCGAGCGCCTTGAGCGCGGGCATCAGCGCCTCCGTCGGGTCCAGCCGCTCCTCGTCCCGCGCCAGCGGGCAGAAGAGCAGCCCCCACAGCAGCCGCTGACGCTCCGGCAGCCCCGTGGCCCGGGCGCAGGTCGCATCGCTCTGCGCGCAGATGCGCGTGGGCGCGAACGCGAGCGGCTGGATGGGGCAGTCCGCGGCGTCCAGCGAGACGCCGTAGCGCGTGAGAAACGACTGCGCGCCGCCCGCGCGGGCGACGGCCTCGTCCGTCTCCTCGCGAAACAGGCGCATCAGCGGCTCCAGCAGCGGCAGGGCCTGCTCCAGGAGCGGGCGCGTCTGCGCCAGGACGTCCATCACCGCGTCGCGCCGCGCCTCATAGCGGAAGAACAGGTCGCACGCCGTCCACTTGGCCGCATCGGACAGGCCTGCGCCCACGAGCGCCTGCACGAACGCCGCCTCCGGGTCGCCCCAGCCGGCATCCGCCGTCTCCGGGTCGGGGAGCAGCGCGCCCAGCAGCCGCCGTCCGATCAACGCCCGCCGCGCCGTCCTCGTGGCGTCCGGCACGCGTGCGAGAAAGCGCTCGGTCAGCAGCATAGCGCAGGCGGGACTGGCGTTTGCCTCCGGCAGCGAAAAGTCCGCCCGCAGCGATTCGGGCGCAAAGGGCAGGCGCGACGTCACCGCGTCGTACGCCGCCTCCAGCGGGCCGAAGAGCGCGTCCGCGCGCGCATCCGACAGGCCGAACCGGCGCGTATAGTGCGCACGCAGCTGCGCGGGCGTCAGCGCGGGATCGTCGCTCTGCGCCGGATCGCCGGCGAAGCACTCCAGCAGCAGGCAGCACTCCAGGTCCATATCCAGGTCGGGCAAAAACGTCATGACAGAACCTCCTCCTGGGATGGCGCAGCGGGGGCTGCGGTCACCTCGTCAAAGCGGGCATAGCCGCGCACGCGCGAGAGCACGGCCGTGATGGCCAGCAGCAACGCGCCCGAGGCCGCGATCACCGCCGCGATGGGCAGCACGCCCGCCACCGCCGCGCACAGCAGCGCGCCCAGCGGTGTGGCGGCATTGAGCACTGCGTTGGTCAGGCCGCTCATGCGGCCGATCACGTCGCGCTCGATGCAGCGCATGAACGCCGCGGAGTAGAGCGTGGTGAGCACGCCGAAGCCCACGCCGGTCAGGCCGAAGACGCCCAGCGCCGCGGCCAGGCGCGCCGGGGCCGGCTCCAGCAGCGGCGCGGCGCCCAGCAGCAGCAGGCAAGCGCCCAGAAACGCGAGCGAGCCGAAGAACATGCGCCGCCCGCCCAGGCACAGCTTGGGCATCGCCAGCGCGCCCAGCGCCATGCCCGCCGAGATGAGCAGCTCCATCGCCGAGAGCATGCCCGCGCCCGCGCCCAGCACATCCACCACGTAGGGCGTGCCCAGCGCGCTCATCGGCACGAGGGCAAAGTTCATCAGCGCGCCGGCGAGCAGCAGCAACAGCACGAAGCGGTCGCCGCGCACGGCGTAGCGCACGCCCTCCAGCAGCTGCACGCGCAGGCCGCCTTCCGCGGCATGCGGCGTCCGCGCACGGCTGGGCCGCAGCCGCGCCACGACGCACGCGGAGAACAGGAACGTCGCTGCGTCGATCGCCAGTACCCCGGGCGTGCCCAGCAGCGCCACCGCGCCACCCGCCAGGCACAGGCCCACGACCTCCGCGGTCCGCTCCAGCGCGCCGGCCAACCCTGCGCCCAGCGTGTACTTGTCCTCGTCCAGCAGCAGCGGCCGCAGCGTGACCCCTGCCGGAATGCGCAGCGCCTCCAGGCTGGAGATCGCCAGCGTCGTCGCCGCCAGCATCCACGGCGTCAGCAGCCCCGCGCCGTAGAGCAGCGCCGTCAGCAGCACCGCCGCGCCGCGTCCCACGTCGCACAGCGCCATGATCCGCCGCAGGCGCCCGCACCGGTCCGCCCACACGCCCGCCAGCGGCTGCAGCAGGACTGTCGGCAGCGCGTTGAGCGCCACCAGCACCGCCATCAGCGACGCGCTGCCCGTCACCTCGTACATCATCAGCGAATAGGCGATCATGTCCAGCGAGTCGCCAAAGCGGCTGACCGTGTTGGCCGCCAGCAGCCGCAGGTACATCCGCTGGCTGCGCAGGATGGCATATTTGTTGTTAGACGGCATGCAAATACATCCTTTCACGATCATCTAACGAAAGGATAGCAGAAGCATACCGCCTTGTCAAGGAAATATTCGAAAAATATCTTAAAATAAATTAGATGAACGTCATCCAACTGCGTTGCCGGAGAAGGGCGCGTCCGGCGGGATGAGCGTCGGGGACGGCGTGGCCGTGGGGATGGCCGTGGCGGTCGGGACGGGCGTGGCCGTGGGGATGGCCGTCGGCGCGGGCGTGGCGGTGACGAAGAAGGCGTCGGGCTCCGGCGTGCGCACGGCGGTGGGCGCGGGCGACGGGGTGGGCGTGAGCGCGGGCGACGGGGTGGGCGTGAGCGCGGGCGACGGGGTGGGCGCGGGGGAGACGGTGGGCACGGCGCTGGGGCTGAGGTCGGGGCTGTAGAGCAGCGCGAGGGTCTGCTGGCCGGCGACGCCGTCCACGCTCAGGCTGTGGTCGCGCTGGAAGGCCTCGACGGCCTCGATGGTGCCGCCGTAGTAGCCGCCGGTGACGGTGCCGTGATAGTAGCCCAGCTCCTGGAGCCTGCGCTGCAGGAAGTAGACGGCCTCGCTCTCCGTGCCGCGCTTGAGGATGCCGGAGTAGGCGGGGAAGTTGACGCCGTCGTAGACGGGCTCGGCGGTAGGCTGTGGCGTGACGGCGGGCAACATGGTGCCGTAGTCCAGGGGCGGCGGCTTGAGCGACTCGGTGAGCTCGGGGTCGGGCTCGCCCTCGAAGATGCGGATGATCGTGCCCGCCTGACAGTTGTCATAGATCCACTTGGCGTCCGCTACGAGCAGGCGCACGCAGCCGTGGGAGGCGGGCGTGCCCAGCGCCTCGTAGGAGCTGACGGCCAGGTCGTCCTCATTGGGCGAGTAGTAGAGCACGGAGTGGAAGGCGTTGAGCGAGTCGATGCGGGTCAGGTACTGCGCGTGCGAATCCCACTGCGGGAAGTAGCCCCAACGGGCGCGCTTGGCCGGCATCTCGACGGTCTCCACAGGCGTGGGATGGCTGGAGGTGCCGGTGGAGCAGATCATCCGGCGCACGACGAGGGTGTACTGCCCGGCTTCGTCCAGGCCGTAGGCGGTGGTGATCTGGTTGGTCAGATCGACCTCGAGCAGGTAGGGCATGGGCGCGGGCGTGGCCGTCGGGCGCGGCGTGGCCCAGGAGGGCACGGGCTGCGGGTCGGCAAAGAGCGCGGCCTGCGTATCCTGCCCGGCGACGCCGTCGACGGTCAGGCCGTTGTTCTTCTGGAAGGCCCGCACCGCGTCGCGCGTGTGGCGGTAATAGCCGCCGGTGACCTTCGCGTCGAAGTAGCCCAGTTCGGTAAGACGCTGCTGCAGCGCGGCTACGTCGTCGCCGGTGTCGCCATACTCGAGCTTGCGCTCATAGGTGAAGGGCATGGGCGTGGCCGAGACGCCCGGCTGCGCGGGCGCAGGCGTCGCCGTGGGCGTCGCGGCGGGCTGCAGGTCGGCCGGGGAGGCGACCGTGCCGTCCGAGCGCACGCACTCACCCATCATCTTGCCCCAGGTGTCCGGGCCGACGACGCCGTCGCGCGACAGGCCGTTGCGCAGCTGAAACGAGCGCACCGCCTCCTCGGTCTTGTCATAGTAGCCGCCGGTCACGTTCTCGCGGAAGTAGCCCAGCTCGGCCAGGCGCGTCTGCACGGCGCGCACGTCGTCGCCCTCCGCGCCGTAGGTCAGCGTGCGCGTGAACGTCGCGCCCGCATAGGCCGAGCCCGTGGGCGCGGGCGTCGCCGTGGCCGGGATGATCCATCCGCTGGTGTCCAGCGTGGGCGCGGCGGCCGGCGTGGGCGTCGAAGCGGGCGCTACGCCGCCAATGGACGCGGCGTTCTCGTCCATGAGCGTGTTCCAGGTGGTGGCGTTGACGCGGCCGGTCTGCGCCAGGCCCGTGCGCTGCTGGAAGGCGAGCACCGCCGCGCCGACGGCCTCGTCATATACGTCGCCCGTGCCGTCGGCCAGATAGCCCAGCGCGAACAGGCGCTGACGCACCAGCGAGACAGCCTCGCCCGTGGCGCCCACGTACAGCTGCGCAAAGGGCGTGGGCGCGGGCGCGGCGTCCTGCGCCGCACCGGCCTCGGACGATTCGGGCATGACGATGATCTCCGCGCGCACACAGGGCGCGAACAGGAACAGCAGCAGGCATAGCAGCGCGGCGGCGCGTTTCATGGGCGCATCTCCTTCTGGTGGACTTACGTCTATTGTAACCGGACGCGTCGGTTTTTGCAAGATTTGTCGAATCGCGCCGCGCCCCACGCACATGAGACGATTGACAAGGGCAAATGCCTGCCTTATAATGAAGCAAAATTCAGGAAACGCCAGGGGGGACGCGACATGATCAGACAGGAAGCCTTCGCCCATCCCCAGTGGGGATGGCTCAAGACGAGCTTGCACACGCACACCACGCGCTCCGACGGCCCGTTCACGCCGGAGGAGACGCTGCGCCTGTACGCCCGGATGGGCTACGACGCCGTCGCACTGACGGATCACCGCATCTACAACCGCCGGGCCTTTGCGCCGGAGACGGGCGTGCTCGTGCTGCCCGGCATCGAGACGGACGGCGGCGGGCGCGGCGCGGCGCGTGGCACCTGCTTTCACACCGTGGGCATCGGCGGGATGGGGGACGGCGGGTTTGCGCAGGACGAGCGCGTGCCCACCCTGCCTGCGGACGGCCCGGCGGGCTATCAGCCGATGATCGACCAGATGCGCGCGCAGGACAACTTTGTGATCTACGCGCACCCGCAGTGGAGCCGCACGCCTGCGCGGGCATTCGAGGGCCTGACGGGCCTTGACGCGATGGAGATCTGGAACACCGGCTGCGCGATGGAGAACGACATGGATGTGGACAACGGCTTCCTTTGGGACGAGCTGCTGCGCGCGGGACGGCGCGTATGGGCCGTGGCCACGGACGACGGCCACAGGCCGGACCGGCTCGGCGGCGGCTGGGTGATGGTCAACGCCCATAAGGACGCGGACGACGTGCTGCGCGCGCTGCGGGCGGGCGCGTTCTATGCCTCCTGCGGGCCGGAGATCCACGACTTTTACGTGCAGGACGGCCGGGCCGTCGTTACATGCAGCCCCGCGGCCTACGTGCTCTTCGCCGGGACGCACAGGCCCTGGTGGGTCAAGGCGGCCGCGCCGCAGGGCCCCACGACGCAGGCCGTCTTCCCCCTGGAGGGGGACGACCTGCCCGGCGCCTTCGTGCGCGCCGTCGTCGTGGACGCGCAGGGGCGGCGCGCCTGGACGAACCCGATCTTCCTGTGAGGCCGGAATGAATGACGCTGTTTTGTAATTGACGTCATTTATTTGAAAAAGATCGAGGAAAATATGAGAAAAATGAAATAATTTGAAAAACAAACGTCAGTTTTTGCTTGACATCAGGGGGAGGGTCTGCTATACTCTTTCCCATCAGAGCAAGGACGGTCTGGTGAAGAGGCCGCTTGCTCTATTTTTTGTTTTGGGAGGTCGTTTTGCGATGCGCAGCAAGGAAGAGATCATCCGCCTGGTGCGGGAGGGAGATGTGGAGTTCATCCGCATGCAGTTTACGGACATCTTCGGTCAGCTGAAGAACGTGGCCATCACCGCGTCCCAGATTGAAAAGGCCGTGAACAACCAGATCATGATCGACGGCAGCTCCATCGAGGGCTTCGTGCGCATCCACGAGTCCGACCAGTACCTGTGGCCGGACCTCGATTCCTATACGGTGCTGCCCTGGCGGCCGCAGCAGGGCAAGGTGGCGCGCCTGATCTGCGATGTGCACAACCCGGACGGCACGCCGTTCGTGGGCGACCCGCGCGGCGCGCTCAAGCGCATCCTGAAGAAGGCTGCGGACATGGGCTACTCGTTCAACGTGGGGCCGGAGTGCGAATTCTTCCTCTTCCAGACCGACGAGGCCGGCCGGCCGACGACGCGCACCTCCGACGAGGCGGGCTACTTCGATCTGGGCCCGCTCGATCACGGCGAGAGCACCCGCCGCGAGATCTGCATGGCGCTGGAGCAGATGGGCTTTGAGATCGAGGCCTCGCACCACGAGGTCGCCGCCGGCCAGCACGAGGTCGACTTCCGCTACGCCGAGGCGCTGACCGCCGCGGATAACATCATGACCTTTAAGCTGGCCGTCAAGACGCTGGCGCAGAAGAACGGCCTGCACGCCACGTTCATGCCCAAGCCGGTATTCGGCATCAATGGCAGCGGCATGCACACGAACATGTCCCTCTTCCGCGACGGACGCAATGCCTTCGCCGATCCCTCCGACCCCCGCGGGCTGTCCAAAGAGGCCTATTCGTTCATCGCCGGCCTGCTGGCCCATGCGCGGGCGATGGCGGCCGTGACCAACCCGCTGGTGAACAGCTATAAGCGGCTCGTGCCCGGCTATGAGGCGCCCTGCTACCTGGCCTGGTCGGCCAGCAACCGCTCGGCGCTCATCCGCATCCCCGCCGCGCGCGGCTCTGCCACCCGCGTGGAGCTGCGCTGCCCCGACCCGTCCTGCAACCCGTACCTGGCGCTGTGCGTGTGCCTGGCCGCCGGCCTGGACGGCATCGAGCGCGGGCTGACGCCGCCGCCGGAAATCACGGAGAACATCTTTGCGATGGATGCGGCCACGCGCGCTACCCATGGCATCGCCAACCTGCCCGCCACGCTCAAGGAGGCGACCGACCTGATGCGCGCCGACCCGCTGATCTGTGGCGCGCTGGGCGAGCACATCACCACGCAGTACGCCGCGGGCAAGGACGCCGAGTGGGAGGCCTACCGCACCCACGTCAGCGACTGGGAGATCGAGCGGTATCTGACGGTATTCTAAGGGAATACACCACTGGAGGGAGGCGGACGGCGTGACGGTCGTCGTGGCGTTTTCCCGGCCCGAGACGGCGCAGCGCTTTGCCGGTGCGCTCGAGGCCGAAGGCCTGTCCGTGCTGCGCGTGTGCACGGCGGGCGCGCAGGCGCTGCGCGCGCTGGAACCGTGCGAGGACGCCGTGCTCGTGTGCGGCGCGCGCCTCCCTGACCGGACCGCAGACGAGTTGGCGCGCGACCTGGACGGCCGCGCCGCCGTGCTCGTCGCCGCGCGCCCCGAGTGGCTGGCGCTATGCGAGGAGCCGTCGCTGCACCAGCTGGCGCTGCCCGCCTCGGGCACGCAACTGGCCGCGGCCGTGCGGGCGGCCGTGCGGCCGGAGCGGCCCGCGCCCAGAACCGCGGACGAGGGGCGACTGATCGATGAGGCCAAGCGCGCGCTCATGGCGCGCGGCATGACCGAGGCCGAGGCGCACCGCTTCTTGCAGCGTGAGAGCATGCGCCTGGGCGTGCGCATGGCCGTGTGCGCGCGCATGGCGCTGGACAGGAACTGAGAAAAGACAGGCGCATCCGCCGGCCCCCGCCGATGTATGGCGCGGGCGCAGCGGATGCGCTTTGCTGTGCGGAAAAATTACGCCTCGAGCGCGGCCATCGCCGCGTTGATGGCGGCCTCGTCGGGCTTCATGTGCTCCAGCGTGTCCGAGAGCAGCCGGTCCAGATCCCAGCCCAGCATCGAAGCGCCGCCGGCGATCACCTCGCGCGAGCAGCCCGCCGCGAAGGACGGCGTCTTGAACTTTTTCTTGAGGCTCTTGAGCTCCATGTCCTGGATGCTGCCCGAGGGACGCATGCGCGCCGCCGCGCCGATCAGGCCCGTGAGTTCGTCCACGGCGTAGAGCACCTTTTCCATCTCGTGCTCGGGCTGAAGCTCCGAGCACAGCCCGTAGCCGTGGCAGGCGACGGCGTGCACCAGCCGCTCCGACGCGCCGTGCGCGCGCAGGATCTCGCGGCACTTGGTGCAGTGCTCGTCCGGATAGCGCTCAAAGTCGACGTCGTGCAGCAGGCCCACGACCGTCCAGAAGTCGCGCTCCCCGCCGTAGCCCAGCGCGTCGGCAAAGCGGCCCATCACCGCCGCGACCGTCATCGCGTGGCGCAGGTGGAAGGGCTCGGCGTTGTATTCGCGCAGCAGCGCGAGGGCCGAATCATACGTGAATTCCATGCGGATGCCTCCTGTGGCGGGGCGCGCCCGCCCGTGTTTGCCGTCTAGCATAGCGCGGGCGGACGCTTTTGTCAAGGCGATTTTGCCGGCGCGGCGGTTGAAAACCCGGCGCGCATATACTATAATGAAGCCATCCTACGCTTTGCGCCGGGCCGCCGGCGGAGGGGAGAACCGCATGAAGCACCTGTACCGCGCCCTGATGGCCTTTTTGCTGCTGCTGCTGGCCGCGGGCATCTATCTGACGCTCGCGGGGGCGATCCGGCACGCGAACCGCCCGCTCGTGCCGCAGGCGGACGGCGTGACCGCCTGCGCCAGCCCGATGGGAGGGAACGCGTGATGCTGCGCCTGTACGGCGGCGGCCTGTTCGACCTGCCGCCCCTGCAAACGCGCCGTCTGCTGCTGCGGCGCGTCGTCATGGCTGACGCGCGCGACATCTTCGACTACAGCCGCGACGAGGAGGTCGCCCGCCATGTGCTGTGGGAGGCCCAGCGCTCGGTGCGCGACGCGCGCGCCTACGTGCGCTATCTGCAGCGCCTCTACCGCGCGGGCCAGCCCTCGAGCTGGGGGATCGTCGAGCGGGCGTCGGGCCGCCTGATCGGCACGATCGGCTTCATGGCCTACAGCCCCGAGCACAACAGCGCCGAGGTCGGCTATTCGCTCGCCCGCTCGCACTGGAACCGCGGGCTCATGACCGAGGCGCTGCGCGAGGTGCTGCGCCACGCCTTTGAGGACATGCAGTTGCACCGCGTCGAGGCGCAGTTCGAGCTGGACAATCCCGCCTCCGGCCGCGTGATGGAGAAGGCCGGCATGCGCCGCGAGGGCGTGCTGCGCGGGCGGCTGTACAACAAGGGCCGCTATGTGGACGTGGCGCTGTACGCGATGCTGCGCGAGGACTACGCCGCCAGGAAGGGAGGGGTTGCGCCGTGATCCGCCTGATTGCCAGCGACATGGACGGCACGCTGCTGGATGAGAAAAAGCGCCTGCCCCCGCGCTTTGAGGGCGTCGTGCGCCGCCTGCGCGCGCAGGGCGTGCGCTTTGCGGTGGCCAGCGGCCGCCAGTACGAGACGCTGCTGCGCGACTTCCCGCGGCTGGCGGACGAGCTGATCTTCATCGCCGAAAACGGCGCCATGGCCGCCGACGGCCGCCGTCTCCTGTTCGTCGACTCCGTGCCGCCTGAGCAGGCCGTGCAGGCGCTGCGGGCGATGCATGCGCTGCAGGGCGTGTATCCCATCCTGTGCACGGCGCACGGCGCGTTCATCGAGGATGCGGATGCGGCGTTCGAAGAGAAGGCGCGCATGTACTACGCGCGCGTGGAGCGCGTGCCCGAACTGATCCCGCTGTGCGCGCAGGGCGAGGTGTGCAAGATCGCCGCCTACGACCCGCAGGGCGCGGAGGGCCGCAGCTTTGACGCGCTGCGCGGCGCGCTGCCGGAGCTTTCCGTCATCCTCTCCGCCGCGACCTGGTCGGACGTCATGCGCCCCGGCGTTAGCAAGGGCAGCGCCATGCGCGCCCTGCAGCGCAGCCTCGGGATCGATCCCGGGGAATGCATGGCCTTTGGCGACTACCTCAACGACCTGGAGCTGCTGCAGGCCTGCGGGCACAGCTACGCCATGCGCAACGCGCACCCGCGCCTCAAGGCGGCGGCGCGCTTTGAGGCCCCGGGCAACGACGAGGACGGCGTGATGCGCGTGCTGCGCGAAGCGTTCGACCTGGAGGCCGAATTTGGGCCCGCGCATTGACAAGCGTCCGGCCAAGCCCTTATAATAGGGAAAGCGATGAAGAAGAGAGTAGCGCGGCGGCGGCCTCCATAGAGAGCCGGGGCAGGTGAGAGCCGGCGGGGCGGCGCGCGCGAACATGGCTTTGGAGCGCTTGCGCCAAACGACGGGCATGCCCCGGCCTCAGGCGCGACGGCAGGCCCCGTTACAGGCCGCGCGAGGCGCGCCCCGGCGCGCGAAGCAGGGTGGTACCACGGAGCCGCATCCGTCCTTGCCAGGTGGCAGGGACGTTTTTTTCGTCCCGGATGGGACGGCCAACATGCATGAAGCGAGGGAGAACCATGTGTAACGACTGCGAGAAGAAGACCTTTTACATCACCACGCCGATCTATTACCCCAGCGACAACCTGCACATCGGCCACAGCTACTGCTCCACCGCCGCGGACACGATGGCCCGCTTCAAGAAGCTGACGGGCTACGACGTGTTCTTCCTGACCGGCACGGACGAGCACGGCCAGAAGATCGAGCGCAAGGCCCAGGCCGCGGGCGTCACCCCGCAGGAATACGTCGACCGCATCGTCGCGGGCATCAAGGACCTGTGGAAGCTGATGGACGTCGACTATGACGACTTCATCCGCACCACTGACGAGCGGCACGTCAAGGCCGTGCAGCGCTGGTTCCGCCAGCTGTACGAGCAGGGCGACATCTACAAGAGCGAATACGAGGGCTGGTACTGCACGCCCTGCGAGTCGTTCTGGACGGAGCTGCAGCTCAAGGACGGCTGCTGCCCCGACTGCGGCAGGCCCGTGGAGAAGACCCGCGAGGAGAGCTACTTCTTCCGCCTGTCGAAGTACCAGGACTGGCTGATCCAGTACATCGAGGAGCATCCCGACTTCATCCAGCCCCCGACCCGCACCGCCGAGATGCTCAATAACTTCCTGCGCCCGGGCCTGCAGGACCTGTGCGTGTCGCGCACCTCGCTCAAGTGGGGCATCCCCGTGGACTTTGACCCCAAGCACACGGTCTACGTGTGGGTCGACGCGCTGACCAACTACATCAACGCCCTGGGCGCGGGCACGGAGAACGACGCGCTCTACCGCAAGTACTGGCCCGCCGACATCCACCTGGTGGGCAAGGAGATCGTGCGCTTCCACACGATCATCTGGCCGATCATGCTGCACGCGCTGGGCCTGCCGCTGCCCAAGCAGGTCTTCGGCCACGGCTGGCTGGTCATCGACGGCGGCAAGATGAGCAAATCAAAGGGCAACGTCGTCGACCCCGTCAAGCTGTGCGAGCGCTACACCTCCGACGCCGTGCGCTACTTCCTCATGCGCGAGGTGCCCTTCGGCTCCGACGGCGAGTTCACCAACGAGGCGCTCATCAAGCGCATCAACTCCGACCTGGCCAACGACCTGGGCAACCTGGTCAGCCGCAGCGTCGCCATGATCGAAAAGTACTTCGACGGCGTCGTGCCCGCGCCCGCCGGGCAGCGGGACCTGGACCGCGCGCTCATCGCCCAGCTCGAGGCGCTGCCCGCCTTGGTCGAGCGCCACATGAACGCGCTGCAGTTCTCCGTGGCCCTGTCCGAGATCTGGAAGGTCATCGGCGAGTGCAACCGCTACATCGACCAGACCACGCCCTGGATTCTCGCCCGCAACGAGGCCGACCGGCCTCGCCTGGGCACCGTGCTGTACAACCTGCTGGAGGCCAGCCGCATCGTCGCCGTGCTCGTCGGCCCCTTCATGCCGCGCACGCCCGAGCGCATCTTCGAGCAGACCGGCGTCACGGATGAGGCGCTCAAGACCTGGGATTCCGTGCAGCGCTTCGGCGCGGCCGTGCCTGGAAGCCGCGTGCACAAGGGCGAGGCGCTCTTCCCGCGCATCGACGTGCAAAAGGAGCTGGAGCTGCTCGAAAAGCAGAAGCAGGAAGCGGCAAAGGCCGCCCAGCCCGAAGAGAAGCCCGCCAAGCGCTTTGAACAGAAGCCCGAGATCGCCTTCGAGGACTTTGAAAAGCTGCAGCTCGTGGTCGCCCGCGTGCTCAAGTGCGAGAAGGTGCCCAAGGCCGACCGCCTGCTCAAGAGCACGCTGGACGTCGGCGGCGAGGAGCGCGTGGTCGTCAGCGGCATCGCCGGGCATTACACGCCCGAGGAGATGGTCGGCAGGCAGGTCGTGCTGCTGGCCAACCTGGCCCCGCGCAAGATCCGCGGCGTGGAGTCGCGCGGCATGCTGCTGTGCGCCGCCGACGACGAGGCGGGCGTGCTGCGCCTGCTGAGCGTGGACGGGGACGCGGACGCGGGGTGCGAGATCGGCTGATGGAACGTCAAACGCAACCCCAGACGCAATCCCCAACGCCCGCCGAACGTGCGGACGTGCTCGCCCCGCTCTTTGACACGCACGCGCACCTGGACGACGAGCGCTTCACCTACGACGGCGGGCAGGAGGCGTTGATCGCCTCGCTGCCCGAGGCGGGCGTGCGCCTGTGCACGTGCGTGGGCTCGGATATGCGCACCAGCGTGCAGGTGGTGGAGCTGGCGCGCCGCTACGCGTTCCTGTACGCGGCGGTCGGCGTGCACCCGCACGAGGCGAAGGACTTTCGCGAGGAGGACGTCGGAACGCTTGCGCGCTACCTGACGCAGGAGCCGAAGGTGCGCGCGCTGGGCGAGATCGGGCTGGACTATTACTACGACCACTCCGCGCGCGACGTGCAGCGCGAGGTCTTCGCCCGCCAGCTCGACCTGGCCTATGAGCTGGGCGTGCCCGCCTGCCTGCACGTGCGCGACGCGCACGGCGACACGCTGGACATCCTGCGCGCGGCGCGCGGCCGCCTGCCCGTGTTCGTGCTGCACTGCTGCTCGGCCAGCCTGGAGAGCGCGCGCGTCTATCTGGACCTGGGCGGCTACGTCTCCTTTGCCGGGCCGGTGACGTTCAAAAAGGCGGCAAACCTGCAGCAGGTCGCCCGCTTCGTGCCGGACGACCGGCTGCTGATCGAGACCGACAGCCCCTACCTCGCGCCCGAGCCCGTGCGCGGGCGGCGCAACGACCCGCGCAACGTCGCGCACATCGCGCGCTGCCTGGCGGGCCTGCGCGGCGTGGAGCCGGAGGCGCTCGCGCGCCAGACGTTCGAAAACGGCCTGCGCTTTTACCGCATCGATCTGACGGCCTGAGCCGCGGCCGCCGCAAGGTTTTTCGCTTTGCGGCGGCCATCTGTATAAATACCGGATATTTTCAGCATACTTTCCCCAACGCAGCGGGTATCTCGCGCGTCTATAAGGAGAAACGGTGCGTCCCCGCCGTCCCGACTTGACAGCCGGGGCCGTATGTTTTACAATGAGGACAAACTGGGAATCGTATCGATTCTTGTCGGGCGGGCCCTGCGGGTCCCGGGCCGTGACAGAAGGGAGGAGGGAGCGCCAGCGCGCTCCCGCATTGCGATGAAATGCAGGTCTATGGTCCTGGGGCTGCTGCTGTTGGCGCTTGCCTTGGCGCTCGCCCTGCCCGCGTCGGCGGAGTATGACCCCATCACCACGTCCTCCGCGTGCGTGCCCAACACGCTGGTCGAGCCCGGACCGGTCGACGTGACGATCAAGGTCTACAACAGCGGCGACACGGACATGCAAAGCCCCATGACGCTCTACGACCCGAACGGCGAGGCCGTGGAGAACTTTGTGGACGTCACGCTGGCCGCCGGCCAGTCCCAGAGCTGGAACGGCACCTGGAACGTCTCCCAGGAGGAGATGGCCGAGGGCAAGCTGCGCTTTGCGCTGCGCTATGAGCTCAACGCCGGCGGCGCCGCCGTGCAGGTCAACAAGACCATCGCCGTCTCCATTCAGCAGGACGCGCCCGCGCCCAGCCTGACCGCCAGCTACACCGTCACGCCCAACCCCGCCCAGGAGGGCGCCGAGGTCACCCTCACCTACACGCTGTCCAACACCGGCAACGTCGCCGTGACCAACGTGCAGATCACCAACGAGGAGCTGACCGACGAGCGCATCAACATCAGCCGCATCGAGACGGGCGAGCGCGTCACGCGCGAATTCGTCTACGAGATGGGCGACGAGGCCGTCACGTTCAAGCCCAAGGTCACCTACCGCGCCGACGGCTCCGACCGCGTGCTGACCATCGGCACCATGGCCCAGGAGACCATCGAGGTCGCCGAGGGCGACCTGGAGCTGGAGCTCGTCGGCGGCGAGAACGTCGTGGGCGCCATGCCCGGCGACAAGGCCACCCTCACCCTCACGATGCGCAATACCGGCAACATCACCTACTCCAACATCCAGATCACCGACAGCGTGCTCGGCGAGATCGAGAGCGGCCTGGAGCTCGGGCCCGGCGAGGAAAAGACCGTCCAGCGCGAGTTCACCGTGCAGGAATCCGCCGACCACGCCTTCACCGTCACCGCCGTCAGCAGCGCCGGCGGCGAGATTGAGCACACCTCCAACAAGGTCAGCGTCGTCGCGCTCGACCTGGAGCGCGCCGTCAACCTCGAGGTTTCCGCCGAGGCCGGCCAGACCGTCATCCGCGAAAAGCCCGCCGTGGTCGCCTTTGCCGTGACCGTTAAAAACATCGGCGAGGTCGACGCGCAGAATGTCGAGCTCTATCAGGGCGACACGCTCGTGGCCACCATCGACGCCATCCCCGCGGGCGAAGAGGCCCGCGTCGTCAAGGAGTATTCCGTCAGCATGGAGGGCACCTTCCAGTTCACCGCCGTCAGCTACATGGAGGTGGAGCAGCAGGAGGAGCCCCTGCAGCAGCGCTTTGACTCGCCCGAGGTCGTGCTCGCCTACGTCGAGACCACGCCCGAGCCCGTCACCCCGCCGCCCACGCTCGCGCCTGAGGTCACTGTCGAGCCCGTGGCCACCGAAGCGCCCGAGACCGGCGCATCCGCCGGCATGGTAGCGCTCTACGTCCTGGCCGGCGTGCTGGGCGTCGCGCTCCTGGCCGTGCTGGGGTTCATGATCGCCGCGCGCCTCAGGGGCGAGGGCAGCCCTGCCGCAGCCGCCGTCGACGGCTTCGAGCGCGGCGGAAGCCGCAGCTATACGGCCCGTCCCGGCACGCAGCGCCGCCGGCCACGTGAGCGCGTGGAGCTTGAGCCGCGCGCGGACGACGAACCGCGTGACGAGGGCGCCGAACAGGCCGCGCCCGACGAGCCGCCTGCCCGCGGACGCCGCTCGCGTCCGGAACCGGAGCAGCCGTCTGCCGCCGGAGCGGAACAGCCGGAATCCGCGGCGGAACCGCCGGTCGAGGCTGCGCCTGAAGAAGAGAAGGAGGCCGAACCCGAAGCCCGGCCCGAGCCTGCGCCTGAGGCCGAACGGTCGGTCGCGCCCGAGCGCCGGGCCCGTGCCGAGCGCCGCGCCCGCCCGGAACCCGAAGAGGAAGAGGACGACTACGGCGAGCCCGTCGACGCGCCCGCCAAGCCCGCCCGGGCCAAGCGGGGCTTCCTGAGCGGCCTGCTGCGCGGTCGCAGGAAGGTCGGCGAGGACGACTATGTCGCGCCCGTACCGAACGAGGAGCCGGACGATGCGCAGCCGGAAGAGGACATGGACAAGACCGTGCTCTACGATCGCGAGCTGTTCAACCGCATCCGCGAGAGCGCGGGCAAGGAGGGCGGCCTGAGCGAGCAGGACCAGCTGCTCATGCAGGGCGGCACGGGCAGCTACCGCCTGAGCCGCAGCGTGCGCGACGCGGCGCCCAAGCCCGCCGAGCCCTCCGGGCGCAGCGCGGACGACGACTGGATCGACGAGGAGCCGGAGGACGATCCCTACGTCGACGGCCCGGACGACGCGTCCCGCGGACGGCGCAAGGGCAAGTAATCCCATACGTCACGGCTGCGCTGCGAGCGATTCGCGGCGCAGCCGTTTTTTGTGAAGGGCCGCCGAAATTGCCGTACCCGTGTGCGCTGCCCCTGTACGCGGCGCGCAAAAGATGGTATAATGAGGGCGTTTGAGGGCCGCAAAGGCCCGCATGCAGAGGGAGGCGCTCCGTGTTCGACGGTTTTCCGCAGGAGATGATCGGCTTTCTCCTGTCCATTCGCTTCAACAACAGCACGGCCTACTTTCAGGAGCACCGCGACGAGTACGAGCGCTTCGTCAAGCGTCCGCTCTACGCGCTGTGCGAGGCGCTCGCGCCCGTCGTGCAGGAGATCGATCCCGACCTGGACACGCGCCCCGCGGGCGTCTGCTCGCGGCTGCGGCGCGACACGCGCTTTTCGCGCGACAAGTCGCCCTATCGCGACCACGTGTGGATCGGCTGGCGCTACGCCGGCGAGCCGCGCAGCGAGATCTTCGGCCTGTATTGGGACGCCTATCCCGAGTCGAGCAGCTGGGGCTGCGGCGCGTACGGCGAGAACAAGCCCGTCATGGACGCGCTGCGCGCGCGCATGCTGGAGCATCCCGAGGAGATGCTCGCCATCCTGAACGCGCCGGACTTCAAGGGCCGCTTCGTCCTGGAGGGGCCGGACTACAAGAAGCTCGCCGTGCCGGACGCGCTGCCCGAGGCGCTCAGGTCGCTGTACAACAAGAAGGGCTTTTACTTTCACCAGGCGACCGACGCGGAGCAGGACCTGGAGCTGATCTTTTCCGGCCGGATCGTGGAGCGGGCGTCGCGCGACCTGCGCGCGCTCGGCCCGCTGTACCGCTATATGCGCCGGATGCAGGAGGCGGCCGGGCCGCGCGAGCGGCGCTGGGACCGATAAGGAGGATTCGCATGCACGAGGACTGGCTTTCCCTGCTCAGCGGCACGGACGTGCGCGGCGATGCAGCCCCGCGCGAAGGGCATCCCGCCGTGCTGACCGAGGACGTCGCGCGTGCGCTGGGCGCGGCGTTTGCGCGCTTTTTGCGCGCGCAGGGGCATGAGCGCCCGCTCGTGGCCGTCGGGCGCGATTCGCGCGTGACGGGCGAGGCGCTGCTGCGCGCCGCGGTGGAGGGCCTGTGCCGCGAAGGCGCGCGCGTGCGCGTGTGCGGCCTGTGCACCACGCCCGCCATGTTCATGACCACCGTGACCGACGGGTTCATGGCCGACGGCTCGGTCATGATCACCGCCAGCCACCACCCCTGGTACCGCAACGGCCTGAAGTTCTTCACCGCGCAGGGCGGCCTGTCCGCGCAGGAGGTCGGCGGCCTGCTGCGGGATGCGCGGGACGTGCCCGCCGGCCTGCCGGACGGCGCGGACGTGCGTGAGACGGACTTTCTGTCCGTCTATGCCCGCCAGCTGGAGCGGGTCATGCGCGACGCGCTCGGCGGCGGCCCCAGACCGCTGGCCGGGCTGCACATCGCCGTGGACGCGGGCAACGGTGTGGGCGGCTTCTACGCGCGCGTGCTCGGCGAACTGGGCGCGGACACGTCCGGCAGCCAGTTCCTGGAGCCGGACGGCATGTTCCCCCACCATATGCCCAACCCGGAGGACGAGGAGGCCATGCGCGCCGTCTCGCGCGCCGTGCTGGACAGCGGCGCGGACCTGGGCGTCATCTTCGATACGGACTGCGACCGCGCGGCCATCGTCGACGCCACGGGCCGGGAGATCAACCGCAACCGGCTGATCGCGCTGATCTCGGCCATCCTGCTCACGGAGACGCCGGGCGCGACGATTGTCACCGACTCGGTCACCTCCTCCGGCCTGGCGGACTTCATCGCCGTGCGCGGCGGCGTGCACCATCGCTTCAAGCGCGGGTACCACAACGTCATCGAGGAGGCGCGGCGGCTGTGCGCGGCGGGCGTCGACTGCCCGCTGGCCATCGAGACGAGCGGCCATGCCGCGCTGCGCGAGAACTACTTCCTCGACGACGGCATGTACCTGGTCACGCGCCTGATCGTCGCGGCCATGCGCAAGAAGGCGGCCGGCGGCGGCATCGGCGACTGGATCAAGGGTCTGCGCGAGCCCGTCGAGGCGCGCGAGGTGCGCATCGCCATTACCGCGGCGGACTTCCGCGCGGCGGGCGCGGCGGCGCTGGCGGCCTTCGAGGCCTATGCGCCCGCGCATGGCGGACGGCTGGCGCAGGATAGCCGCGAGGGCGTGCGCGCGTCCTTTGACGTGGACGGACGCGCCGGGGCGGGCTGGCTGCTGATCCGCATGTCCGTGCACGACCCGGTCATGCCCGTCAACTGCGAATCGGACGTCGCGGGCGGCGTGCGCGCGATGCTTACCGTGCTGTCGGATGCGCTCGCGGGCTGCGAGGGGCTCGACCTCTCGCCGCTGCGCCGGGCGCTTGAGGCATAAGAAAACCGTCAGAAAACCATCAGAGAAAGGATGTCTTGCACATGAACCAGTTGGATACGCGCTGCATCAACACCATCCGTGTGCTGGCCGCCGACGCCGTGCAGAAGGCGAACTCCGGCCATCCCGGCGCGCCGATGGGCATGGCCCCCATGGCCTATGCCCTGTGGCAGAAGGAGATGCGCCACAGCCCGCGCAACCCCAAGTGGGTCAATCGCGACCGCTTCGTGCTCTCCTCGGGCCACGCGTCCGCGCTGCTGTACACGCTGCTGCACCTGTACGGCTACGGCCTGACGATGGACGATCTCAAGGCATTCCGCCAGTGGGGCTCCAAGACGCCCGGCCATCCCGAGTACGGCCACACCGTCGGCGTGGAGACGACCACCGGCCCCCTGGGCCAGGGCGTGGCCAACGCGGTGGGCTTTGCGATGGCCGAGGCGCACCTGGCGGCCAAGTTCAACCGCCCGGACTTCCCGATCGTCGATCACTACACCTACGCCATCTGCGGCGATGGGTGCATGATGGAGGGCATCTCCTCCGAGGCCGCGTCCCTGGCGGGCACGCTGGGCCTGGGCAAGCTGATCCTGCTCTATGACGACAACGACATCTCCATCGAGGGCAACACGAACATCGCCATGCGCGAGGATGTGCCCGCGCGCTTTGCGGCCTACGGCTGGCATGTGCAGAAGGTGCAGGACGGCAACGATGCCGACCAGATCGCCGCGGCGGTCGAGGCGGCCAAGCAGGACCCGCGTCCCTCGCTGATCGTCGTGCCCACGACCATCGGCTATGGCTGCCCGGCTAAGGCGGGCAAGGCCAGCGCGCACGGCGAACCGCTCGGCGCGGAGAACCTGGCCGCCACGAAGGCGTTCCTGGGCATGAGCGAGGAGAGCTTCCACGTGGACGCGGAGGTCTACGCGCACGCGGCCGAGAAGGTCGAGGCGGGCGCCGCCGACGAGCAGGCCTGGAACGACCTGTTCGCCCGCTACGCGCAGGCCTACCCGGACCTGGCCAAGGAGTGGGACCTGTGGCACGCGGACAAGCTGCCCTTTGACTTTGAGTCCGACGCGGACCTGTGGTCGTTCGACGGCCCGGCCGCCACGCGCGCGACCTCGGGCACGGTGCTCAACAAGCTGGCCAAGCGCGTGCCGAACTTCTTCGGCGGCTCGGCCGACCTTGCGCCCTCCAACAAGAGCGACATCAAGGGCGCGGGCGACTTCTCCAAGGAGAACTACGCCGGCGGCAATCTGCACTTCGGCGTGCGCGAGCACGCGATGGCGGCCATCTGCAACGCGATCGCGCTGCACGGCGGCCTGCGCGCCTATGCGGCCACGTTCTTCGTCTTCAGCGACTACATGAAGAACGCCATGCGCCTGAGCGCCCTGATGAAGCTGCCGGTCACCTACATCCTCACGCACGATTCCATCGGCGTGGGCGAGGACGGCCCCACGCACGAGCCCATCGAGCAGCTGGCGGGCCTGCGCGCCACGCCGAACCTGCTGGTCTTCCGTCCCGCCGACGGCAAGGAGACGACCGCCGGCTGGGAGGTCGCGCTCACGAGCGGCCTGCCCACCTGCCTGGTGCTCACGCGTCAGAACCTGCCCCAGTACGAGGGCAGCGGCACGGCTGCGCTCAAGGGCGGCTATGTGCTCGCCGACAGCGACAAGCCCACGCCCGACGCGATCCTCATGGCCTCCGGCTCCGAGGTGGAGCAGGCGATGGGCGCCAAGGCGCTGCTCAAGGAGCAGGGCGTCGATGTGCGCGTCGTATCCATGCCCTGCATGGAGTTGTTTGATGAGCAGGACGCCGCCTACCGCGAGTCCGTGCTGCCCGCCGCCGTGCGCGCGCGTGTGGCTGTCGAGGCTGGCGCGACGATGCCCTGGTACAAGTATGTGGGCCTGGACGGCGCGGTGATCGGTCTGGATCACTACGGCGCCTCCGCGCCGGCGAAGCTGCTGTTCGAGCAGTTCGGCTTCACGGCGCAGCACGTGTGCGAGGAGACGCTGCGCGTGCTGGGCAAGTAATCGAACCCAACCCAAGGGGGGATGCGACGCATCCCCCTTTTTGCATGCGGCCGGCCCATTGACAGGCCGCGCGAAGAGATGATATAATAAATATCCTTTTTTGGAGGGCGAATGACGGCGGGGAGGTGCGGCCTGTGATCGAATTGGAGGGCATCTGCAAGACGTTCCGCGTCGCGCGGCGGGACGGGGGCTTTGCCCGCGCGGCGCGCGCGCTGTGGCGGCGCGAGTACACGCTCGTGCACGCGCTGCAGGACGTATCCTTCCGCATCGGCGACGGCGAGGCCGTCGGCTATATTGGTCCCAACGGAGCGGGCAAGTCCAGCACGATCAAGGTCATGAGCGGCATCCTCACGCCCGACAGCGGCACGTGCGTCATCGACGGACTGACGCCCTGGCGCGACCGGCGCGCGCACGTGTCGCGCATCGGCGTGGTGTTCGGCCAGCGCAGCCAGCTGTGGTGGGACGTGCCCGTCATCGACTCGATGGAGCTGCTGCGCGACGTGTACCGCGTGCCGGAGCGGACGTTCCGCCGCAACCTGGACGAGCTGTCCGGCATGCTGGACCTGGGCGACCTGCTGCGCACGCCCGCGCGCCAGCTCTCGCTGGGCCAGCGCATGCGCTGCGAGCTGGCCGCCTCGCTCGTGCACGGGCCGCGCGTGCTGTTCCTGGACGAGCCGACCATCGGCCTGGACGCCGTCTCGAAGCTGGCGGTGCGCGCGTTCATCCGCCGGCTGGTGCGCGAGCGCGGCACAACGGTGCTGCTCACCACGCACGACATGCAGGACATCGAGGCGCTGACGGAGCGCATCCTGCTCATCGGCGGCGGCCGCATCCTGCTGGATGGCTCGCTGGCGTCGCTCAAGGCGCGTTACGGCGGCGGGCGCAGGCTGACGCTCACCTATGGCGCGGGGCGGATGGAGCCGATGCCGGGGCTGCGGATCCTCTCCGACGCGCAGGGGCGCGCGGAGCTTTCGGTCGACACCGGCGTGCTGCCCGTCTCCGCGGCCATCGAGGCGCTCTCGCGCGCGGTCGAGATCCGCGACCTGTCCGTGCAGGACGCCACGGCCGAGGAGCTGGTCGCGCACCTGTACGAGGAGTTCCACATATGAAGGCATACCGCAGCTTTTTCCGCATCCGCTTCCTCAACGGCCTGCAATACCGCGCCGCGGCCGCGGCGGGCGTGGCCACGCAGTTCGCGTGGGGCGCGATGGAGATCCTGATGTTCCGCGCGTTTTACCTGGCCGCGCCGGCGTCCTTCCCGATGGGCTTTGAGCAGCTTTCGGCCTATGTATGGCTGCAGCAGGCGCTGCTGGCGCTGTTTGCGCCCTGGATATTCGACGGGGAGATCTTCGAGGCGATCACGGGCGGCGGCGTCGCCTACGAACTGATTCGCCCGCTGGACCTGTACGGCATGTGGTTCATCAAGAACCTCGCCATGCGCCTGAGCCGCGCCGTGCTGCGCTGCGCGCCGATCCTGCTGGTGGCCTTTGCGCTGCCTGCGCCCTACGGACTGATCCTGCCGCCGGACGCCCTGGCGCTGGCCGCGTTCGCCGTCACGGGCGCGCTCGCCGCGTTGGTGGTGTGCGCGTTTTGCATGCTGATCTACATCTCGACGTTCTACACGCTCAATCCGATGGGCGTGCGCGTCGTGGCCACGTCCATGACGGAGCTGCTCGCCGGCGGGCTGATCCCGCTGCCGTTCATGCCGGACGGCCTGCGCATGGCGCTGGAGCTGACGCCCTTTGCCGGCATGCAGAACCTGCCGCTGCGCGCCTACAGCGGCGAGCTGGCGGGCGCGGCGCTGCTGCGCGCGGCCGGGCTGCAGGCCTTCTGGCTGGCGGCGCTCGTGGCGCTGGGCGTTTCGCTGATGCGCGCGGCGCTGCGGCGCGTGGTCGTGCAGGGCGGCTGAGGGGGGGCGAAACCATGAGACTGTATCTTCGCTACCTGTCCATTCACGTGCGCAGCCAGATGGAGTACCGCACCTCGCTGCTCTTGACGATGCTGGGCCAGTTTCTCACGTCGTTTGCGGCGCTGCTGAGCGTGCTGTTCATGATGGACCGCTTCCACCAGGTGCAGGGCTTCTCGTTTGAGGAGGTGCTGCTGTGCTTTGCGGCGGTGCTGATGGCCTTCTCCCTGGCGGAGTGCTTCGCGCGCGGCTTTGACACCTTCGCCCGCATGATCGCCAACGGCGAGTTCGACCGCATCCTGCTGCGCCCGCGCGGGGCGATCTTTCAGGTGCTCGCCTCCAAGATCGAGCTCTCCCGCGCCGGGCGGCTGTTGCAGGCGCTGCTGGTGTTCGCCTACGCGCTGCCGCGCAGCGGCGTCATGTGGACGCCTGCGCGCGCGGGCGTGCTCGCGCTGATGGTGCTGTGCGGCGCGGCGGTCTTCTCGGGCCTGTTTGTGCTCTATGCGGGGCTGTGCTTCTTCACGACCGATGGGCTGGAGTTCATGAACATCTTCACAGACGGCGGGCGCGAGTTTGGCATGTACCCGCTGTCCATCTACGGCGAGAGCGTGCTGCGCGTGCTGACGTTCGTGGTGCCGCTGGCGCTGTTTCAGTACTACCCGCTGCTGTACCTCACCGGCCGCGCGACGGACGCCGCCCACGCGCTGTGTCCGCTGCTGGCGCTGCCCTTCCTGCTGCCCTGCTACGGCGTGTGGCGGCTGGGCCTGCGCCGCTACCGCTCCACCGGCTCCTGAGAAGACAGCCGACAAATTTCCCCTTGCCATGAGGCGTGCGTTGTATTATCCTTGTGGGAAGGGGGGCTGAGCCATGAACAGACAGAGCATCCGCGAGCGGCTGGAGCTGCGCCACGTCACCAAGGACGACCTGACGCAGTTCAACGCGCTGCTGCGATACGCGTTTCAGGTGACGGACAAGGAGCTCAAGCGCATCGGCTGGGATGAAGAAGAGATCCGCCAATCCAAGTCGCCCATCCTGGACCGGGCGAACGTGCTGGGCTGGTTTGACGGCGACAAGCTCGCCTCGCAGATCGCGGTCTATCCCATGCGCGTGAACGTGCACGGCGCGATCTACGACATGGGCGGCGTGACGGGCGTGGCGACCTACCCCGAATACACGAAGATGGGCCTGATGCACGCGCTGGTCAGCCGTGCGCTGCAGGAGATGCGCGAGAACGGACAGTCGATCTCGCTGCTGTATCCGTACTCGATCCCGTTCTACCGCAAGATGGGCTGGGAGATCATCTCCGACAAGATGAGCTACATCGTCAAGGACTCGCAGCTGCCGCGCTACGTGGACGTGCCCGGCATGGTCGAGCGCGTGGACGACCGCCATCCCGACTACCTGGAGCTGCACGAGCGCTATACGCTGCAGCGCCACGGCATGCTGCTGCGCGACGATCTGGCCTGGGCCGAGTACTGGCGCTGGGATACCGACGACATCACCGTGGCGCTCTACTACGACGCAGACCACGTCGCCCAGGGGTACGTCGTGTACCTGCTGGAGGAGGACGTGTTCAAGATCAAGGAGCTCGTGTACATGAATCAGGAGGCGCGCCACGGCCTGTGGAACTATATCGGGGCGCACTTTTCCATGATCGAGCGCGTGCGCGGCTACAACTACACCAACGAACCCATGGCCTTCCTGCTGGAGGACAGCGAGATCTACGAGAGCATCCGGCCGTACTTCATGGCGCGCGTGGTCGATGTGGAGCAGTTCCTGCTCGCCTATCCGTTCGCCTCGCGCCCCAGCGGGCGCAAGCTGCACCTGGCCGTGGAGGATCCCATGGCCCCGTGGAACGACGAGAGCTTCTGCCTCACCTGGGACGACGAGGGCAACACCCTGTGCCAGCGCGGCAGCACCGACGGACTCAACGTCTCGCTGTCCGTGCAGACGCTGTGCACGATGTTCATGAGCTACAAGCGCCCCTCGTACCTGCGCCGCATCGAAAAGCTCGCCGCCAGCGATACGGCCATCCGCCTGCTGGAGAGCCTCATCCCGCTGGAGCAGCCCTATTTCTCCGACTACTTCTGAGAGGACGCGCCCGCTTGCACGGCGGGCCCTTTTTTGTTATAATAACGGTTGACTTTATCGCGCCAAGCCACAATGCAAAGGAGATGAACCGCGCCGCCATGGACGAACCGCCTTGGCCCCTGAACGTGCCCATCGTCGCGTACAACGCGCCCGTGACCCGCTACAGGTCCTGAGCGCGCCCTGTGCACGCGTCACGACGAACGCCTGAAAGGGGTTTGAACCGAATTCATGGGCAGTAGCGCTCTGATCCTTACGCTCTTCATCCTGGTGGCCCTGTCCGCCTACTTCTCCGCGACGGAGACCGCCTTCTCCGCGCTCAACCGCGCGCGCGTCAAGAACATGGCCGCGGGCGGCGACCGGCGCGCGCAGCTGGTGCTCGACCTGTCGCAGGACTATGACAAGCTGCTGTCGACCATCCTGATTGGCAACAACATCGTCAACATCACCTCCGCATCCCTGGCCACGGTGCTGTTCGTCGACTGGCTGGGCGACGCGGGCGTGTCGCTATCCACCGTGGTCATGACGGTGGTGGTGCTCATCTTCGGTGAGATCTCGCCCAAGAGCCTGGCCAAGGAGTCGCCCGAGCGGTTTGCGCGCTTCTCCGCGCCCGCAATGCGCGCGCTGGTGCTGCTGTTTACGCCGCTCAACTTCCTCTTCTCTCAATGGAAGCGCCTGCTCTCGTGCGTGTTCCGTGCCGACGGCAACCGCGCCATGACCGAGGACGAACTGCTGACCATCGTGCAGGAGGCGCAGCAGGAGGGCGGCATCGACGCGCAGGAGAGCGAGCTCATCCGCAGCGCCATCGGCTTTAACGACCTGAAGGCCGTGGACATCTTCACCCCGCGCGTGGACGTGAGCGCCCTGAGCGCCGACGCCAGCGTGGAGACGGCCACGGAGCTGTTCACGCAGTCGGGCTACTCGCGCCTGCCGGTGTACGAGGGCTCCATCGACAACATCATCGGCGTGGTGCACAACAAGGACTTCTTCCGCGACGTCGCCGGCGGCAGCGCCGCGCTGCGCGACGTGACGAAGCCCGCGATGCTTGTCTCCGAGAACATCCCCATCGCCAAGCTGCTGCGCCTTTTGCAGAAGCACAAGGCCCACATGGCCGTTGTCACGGACGAGTACGGCGGCACCATCGGCATCGTCACGATGGAGGACATCCTCGAGGAGCTCGTGGGCGAGATCTGGGATGAGCACGACGAGGTCGTCGAGCCCGTGCGCCGCGTGGATGAAAACACCTGGCGCGTGGACGGCGGCGAGGGCCTGCACCGCGTGGAGGAGCTGTTCGGCCTGAACGAGGACAGCCAGGCCAGCACCGTCGCAGGCTGGACGATGGAGCGCCTGGGCCGCATTCCGCAGGAGGGAGATTCCTTCACCCAGGACGATCTGGCTGTGACCGTCACCAGGACCGACGAGCGCCGCGTGCTCGAGGTTGAGGTGCGCCGCCTCACGCCCGACGCTGCCGCGGGGGCCTGACGTCCGTCCACGGGACCTGCCGCAAACACAGCGGCTCTCGCATGGTTTTTTCGCCCTGCGCCATACTACATGCAGGAAAACCGGGCCGGATTTCGTCATTGCTTATGAGGGGAGCCGCACGGCGGCAGAACCGACGCTCCGGGAGGGCTATATGAAGTATTTACGCAGGTTCCTGTTCTTCATCGCATCGCGCCTGTTCTGGGTGACGGTGATCTCCGCGCTGCTGATCGTGGCCTTCTACATGGCCATGAACGCCACGAACATCCACATCCTGCTCACCGACGGCATGAAGGCGCGCGCGGGTGTGATCCTGCTGCAGGAGGATGCATCGGAGCTGACCAAGTTTTTCAAGCGCGACTATCTGGAGAGCGACGAGCAGCTGCGCGTGGGCATGAGCGACAGCTCGCCCTATGCCGACTATGACATCCGCAGCTTCGACCACCGCGTCACCCTGGAGTGGATGTGGAGCTGGCCGTGGGAGAACGCCGCGCGCGCCGACTTCGTGGAGGAGGTGCCCGCCATCGACGGGCAGGTCAAGTCCGCGCGGCGCGAGGAGGTCGTCGCCGCCGGCGGCGAGGCCGCAGTCGATCCGCCCGCCTGGCCCAAGGCGCGCTACCGCGCCACGCTCACGCGCGTGGACGGCCAGTGGAAGATCTCCAACCTGCAGCTGATCGAATACCTGCCCTGAACCAAAGAGAGGATGCGCATGAACATCGCAAGCGTGCGCCTGGAGGGCAACGTCTTCCTGGCGCCCATGGCAGGCGTGACGGACTTTCCGTTCCGCCTGCTCTGTCGTGAGATGGGCTGCGCGCTGGCCTTTACGGAGATGGTCAGCGCCAAGGGCATGCTGCTGGCGCCGCCGGGCAACCGCGCCGCGCGCGAGCTGCTCCTGACCAGCCCGCAGGAGGGCCCCGTCGCGCTGCAGCTGTTCGGCCGCGAGCCGCAGGCCATGGCCGAGGCCGCCCGCCGCCTGGCCGGGGACGGCCGCTTCTGCCTGGTGGACCTGAACATGGGCTGCCCCGCGCCCAAGATCGCGGGCAGCGGCGAGGGCAGCGGCCTGCTGCGCGAGCCGGAGCTGGCCGTGCGCGTGGCCGAGGCCGTCGTGCGCGCCTCGCCCGTGCCCGTCACCGTGAAGCTGCGCACGGGCTGGGACGGGGACAGCCTCGTCTATGAGGACCTGGGCCGCAGGCTGCAGGACGCGGGCGTCAGCGCGCTGACGCTGCACGCGCGCACGCGCCGCCAGTTCTACGCCGGCCGCGCCGACTGGGACGCCATCGCCCGGCTCAAGCGCGCCGTATCCATCCCCGTGATCGGCAACGGCGACGTGACCTGCCTGCAGGACGCCCGGCGCATGATGGAGCAGACCGGCTGCGACGCGGCGATGATCGGCCGCGCCGCGATGGGCAATCCCTGGGTGTTCGCCGGACGCGATCCCTCGCCACGCGAGCGCGTGGAGGGCGCGCTGCGCCATGCGCGCATGCTGATGGCCTTCAAGGGCGAGGCGGTCGCCCTGCGCGAGATGCGCGGGCACGTCGCCTGCTACGTGCGCGGCCTGCACGGCGCCGCACGCATCCGCGAGCGGACAAACGCCGCCTCCACCTATGCCCAGCTGCGCGAATGCCTCGCCGATCTGTCATAAGTTTTGCCGCATCGGTTGACACGGCGGGTCGTTATGATTATAATAAAGAACCATGAGAGGCGAGCGGGGCGGGAACGCCCCGGGCCTCAGCGAGCGCCGGACAGGTTCTGTCCGGTGCGTCGTTTCATGTGCGCGCCCCGATTTGGGGGCAAAAGGAGAGTTTATCATGGCCAACGAAGTCAAGCATCAGGTCGTCACCCGCGAAGGACTCCAGAAGCTCATCGACGAGCTGGAGTACAACAAGACCACCCGCCGCACGCAGGTCGCCGAGCAGATCAAGGTCGCGATCTCCTTCGGCGATTTGAGCGAGAACGCCGAGTATGACGCGGCGAAAAACGAGCAGGCCAACCTCGAGCAGAAGATCGCCGAGCTGGAGAACACCATCCGCAACGCGGTGGTCATGGACGAGTCGGAGATCAGCACCGACGTCGTCGGCTTTGGCACGACGGTGCGCATCGTCGACGTCGAGGAGGGCGACGAGGAGGAGTATTCCATCGTCGGCGGGCCCGAGGCCGACCCGATGAACAACAAGATCTCCAACGAATCCCCGGTCGGCGCGGCGCTGATGGGCCGCCACAAGGGCGAAGTCGTCACCGTCCTCACCCCCAACGGCCCCTGGAAGATCCGCATCGAGGACATCTACCTGCAGTGAGCCCGAACGCAAGATAAAGGAGGCCCCGCCCCATGGATGAAAACCGCACCCCGACGCCCGCCGAGGCCGCCCAGCGCGGCCTGAGCGAGCAGGAGCAGATCCGCCGCGCCAAGCTGCAGCGCCTCGTCGACGAGGGCCGCAGCCCCTACCTGCTCACCCGCTACGACCGCACCCACTCCTCCCGCCAGGTCGTCCAGGGCTTTGACGCGCTGGAGGGGCAGGAGGTCGCCGTCGCCGGGCGCATGATGTCCCGGCGCATCATGGGCAAGGCCTCCTTTGCCACGCTGCTGGACGGCGAGGGCGCCATCCAGTGCTACGTGCGCCGCGACGACGTCGGAGAGGACGGCTACGCCGACTTCAAGGGCTACGACATCGGCGACCTGCTGGGCGTGCGCGGCACGGTCTTCCGCACGCGCACCGGCGAGATCTCCGTGCACGCGCAGGAGGTCACGCTGCTGAGCAAGTCGCTCAAGCCCCTGCCCGAAAAGTGGAACGGCCTGAAGGACACCGACCTGCGCTACCGCCAGCGCTATGTCGACATGATCGTCAACCCCCAGGTGCGCGACGTGTTCCTCAAGCGCAGCCGCATCATCCGCGAGCTGCGCGCCTTCCTGGACGGCGAGGGCTTCATGGAGGTCGAAACCCCCGTCCTGCACAACCAGGCCGGCGGCGCCGCCGCGCGCCCCTTCATCACCCACCACAACACGCTGGACATCGACATGTACCTGCGCATCGCGCTGGAGCTGCACCTCAAGCGCCTGGTCGTGGGCGGGTTTGAGCGCGTGTACGAGATCGGCCGCGTCTTCCGCAACGAGGGCATGGACACCCGCCACAACCCCGAGTTCACCATGCTCGAGGCCTACCAGGCCTATACCGACTATCGCGGCATGATGGACCTGTGCGAGAACATGATGCGCACCGTCGCCCGCCGCGTGAACGGCACCGCCGTGTGCCGCCTCGACGGTGTCGAATACGACTTGGAGAAGCCCTTCGCGCGTATGAGCATGGTCGAGGCCGTGCGCCGGTATGCTGGTGTGGACTTTGATCAGGTGCCCGACACCCAGAGCGCCAAGGCCCTCGCCCAGGAGCGCGGCCTACACTTTGAGGAGCGCCACCAGAAGGGCGACATCCTCAACCTCTTCTTTGAGGAGTACGTCGAGGACAAGCTCGTGCAGCCCACATTCCTGACCGGCCATCCGGTCGAGATCAGCCCGCTGTCCAAGAAGGACCCGGCCCATCCCGGCTACACCGAGCGCTTTGAGCTGTTCATCGGCGGGCGTGAGTACTGCAACGCCTTCAGCGAGCTCAACGATCCCATCGACCAGCGCCAGCGCTTCGAGTACCAGGAGTTCCTCAAGGCGCACGGCGATGACGAGGCCTCCGGCGTGGACGAGGACTTCCTCAACGCGCTCGAGTACGGCCTGCCGCCCACGGGCGGTATCGGCATTGGCGTGGACCGCTTTGTCATGCTGCTCACCGGCGCGTCCACCATCCGCGACGTGCTGCTCTTCCCCACGATGAAGCCGATCAAAGAGGCGGGCAGCGATGCGGGCGCCAGGCCCGCGGAGGCCGCCGCGGACGACGTCAAGGCCGAGCCGGAGCCGATCGACTTCTCCAAGGTGGAAATCGAGCCGCTGTTCAAGGAGTTCGTGGACTTCGAGACCTTCAGCAAGTCGGATTTCCGCGCCGTGAAAGTGCTGGCCTGCGAGGCGGTGCCCAAGTCCAAAAAGCTGCTCAAGTTCACGCTGGACGACGGCACGGGCGAACCCCGCACGATCCTGAGCGGCATCCATGCCTACTATGAGCCGGAAGCGCTGGTCGGCAAGACCTGCATCGCCATCACCAACCTGCCGCCGCGGCCCATGATGGGCATCGAATCCTGCGGCATGCTGATCTCGGCCGTGCACAGCGAGGCGGGCCAGGAGAAGCTCCATCTGCTGATGGTGGACGATCACATCCCGGCGGGCGCGAAGCTCTATTGAGGCATTGCCTCCAAACGGGATGCGCTGCAAAAAAAGAGACCATGAGGGCGGTGTCTGAACAGACGGACATCGCCCTTTTGCATGGTGCAAATCCATTGCGGCTGCCTGCGACCGCAAACGAGGCCGCGCAGGCTGAATGTCACTTTGCGTTGCTTGCCGCAACGGCTGGTCTTCTGTACAATCGGGGCAAGAACAGAAGGAAAGGCAGTCGCTTGGAATGCTCAATGAGAACATCAAATCGATCAGAAAAGCCAAAGGACTATCCCAGGAAGAGCTGGCCATCCGGCTACATGTGGTGCGGCAGACGATCTCCAAGTGGGAAAAGGGGCTGTCCGTCCCGGACTCCGACATGTTGATTGCGCTGTCAAAGGCGTTGGAAACCCCCGTAAGCGCGCTGCTCGGAGAAACGCTGACCGAACCGGAGCCGGACGACTTTCAGGCGCTTGTCGAAAAGCTGGAGGCAATCAACCTTCAGTTCGCCCGCGGAAAGGCGACGAGGCGCAAGGCGCTTCACTGGACGTGCATCGCGCTGTGCGCGGCCATCGTCCTTGTGTTTGCGCTCCTGGCCGTGCTCCGCAGCCCTTACCTGGGGTGGGACTACGGCGCCCCCGAAACGATGGTCGTCGGCGTGGGGATGCACGCATTGGAGTGGTTGTTCGTCCGGGTGGCGCCGGTCGCCTTCATCGGGGGCGTCGTCGGGGCCTGCCTGACGCGAAGGAGGGGGTGAGGGCGTGACGGCGCGCCTTGAAAGCAACCGTTCAACTATGCTATAATGACCGGTATACGGGGCCTGTGTCCCTGCGGTGAACGGCGTTGACCGCCCATTCGCTGCGGGGCAAGAGGCTTGAAAAACCGCCGCGCGCGTGCTATGATACAGGCAAGGCCCCATGGGGCAAGACCGCGCGGCGCCACGCGCGATGGGTAAGGAGTTCTGCTGGCTATGGTCAACAACAGGATTACAAAGGAACGCGTCCGCCACCACTTCACGTATGGCGTGTGGAAGTATGCGCTGCTGGTCGTGGTCAGCATCTTCGCGTGGGACCTCATCTACAGCATGACCGCCTACCGGCCGCCGGCAGACAAGAAGATCGACGTGTACATCGTGCAGGCGAGTGCGGACATGGAGGCGTTCGAGGCGGCGGAAATGCCCGCGCTGCAGGAGGCATTCGCCGATATGGAGGCGATCAACTTCTACCAGATCGCCATGGGCTCGCAGGATGACTATGCCGTCGTCATGCAGTTCACCACCTATATCGCCGCTCAGCAGGGCGATCTGTTCCTGCTGCCCTATACGCGCGCGCAGGAGCTGGGCTATGAGGGCAACGAGGGCCTGTTCATCTCCCTGGAGCCCTACATCGAAAGCGGCGCTCTGGACGTACAGGGCATTGACCTGGCGGATGGCAAGCTGTCCGACGGTCAGGCCGGCCGCGTGGTCTGCATGCTGCCCGCGGATACGCTCTATGGTCTGTTGGACTATAACATCGACCCCGAGGGCCTCGTGCTGGCCATTCCGGGGTATTCCGGGAACATTGAAAACGCCGTGAAGATGATGAACTGGTTCGTGGATCGCTTCTCTACGGAGATGCCGGACTGGTACGCCGAGTATAAAAAGACCCAGCAGGAACAGGCCACGCAGGGGGCACAACTATTCTGACGGATGTGTGCAAGGGGTGCGCAGAAAAAATCTGCGCACCTTTTCATTCGGAAAAAATAGAGAAGATAGGCCGCATGATCAATGTATGGGATGTAGAATGGCGCGAAATCTCAAACGATAGGAACTGGACGTGAATGGAACGTTCGGATTTGTGATGGATGGATGTGTGAAGACGCAAAAAAAGTTGAAAAATAGGGTTGACAAAACCGGGGAAAGGAGATATAATAATCAAGCTGTCAGCGAGCGATAGCAAAAAGCTTTCGCAAGC